>Ga0256842_1001093_pt1 | contig 22475 bp, 22 predicted proteins | sample 4559240metaG_FD_185973 | JGI IMG/M metagenome (GOLD analysis project Ga0256842, IMG submission 185973) | Hydrothermal vent microbial communities from Guaymas Basin, Mexico - 4559-240 | ecosystem: Environmental > Aquatic > Marine > Hydrothermal vents | place: Mexico: Guaymas Basin | collected... | reverse complement strand
GTCTAATAGATGGTGGGGCATACTGTACCCTCACTCCAGTAGTTCAAGCAAGAACAGTTCTTCATATAGCTGGATTTTACGATTGTGAATATATAAAAGTTAATTCAAACTCTTATGCAACAAATACACCTCCAAATGGAGCATTTAGAGGATTTGGAGCGCCACAAGCTATATTTGGAATTGAAAGACATATAGATGATATAGCGAGAAGTTTGAATATCTCTCCTATGAAAGTTAGAGAGATAAACCTTCCAAAAAAAGATTCAAGAACTGTTACAGATGCAAAGATAGAGGAGTATCAAAGAGTCAAAACTATTTTTGATTTAGCAAGAGAAAAAAGTGACTTTGACAAAAAGTATTCAGCTAATATACCTAATAAAGGTATAGGTATGGCTCTCTTTATGCACGGTGGAGGTTTTACAGGAGTTGGAGAAACATTTTTAAATTCGGAAGTTTGGTTAGACCTGCTTAGCGATGGTAAAATAGAGATAAAAGTTAGTAGTGTCGAGATGGGTCAAGGTGCTTTAACCGTTCTTCCTCAAATAGTAGCAGACACACTTAATCTACCTCTTTCTCAAATCATCTATCATACTCCAAATACCTTTAAAGTGGCAAATAGTGGTCCAACAGTAGCTTCTCGAACTGTTATGATTGTTGGAGAACTTTTAACTCAAAGTGCAAAAAAGATTCAAGATGCTATTGGGAAATATAAAGATTTACAAGAGTATAGAGAGATGGTTCACAATTATCTAGGCGATGTAAAAACTCAAAGATTTATCTCAAAATATAAAAAACCATCTAATATAAAATGGAATGAAGATAAGTTTTATGGTAATGGTTATGATGGCTATTCTCTTGCTTGTTATGTAGCAGAAGTAGAAGTAAACCCTATAACTTATCAAGTAAAAGTAACTGATTTTTATGCCTATCAAGATGTTGGAAAAGTTATCAATCCTATTTTAGCAGAGGGTCAAGTAGAGGGTGGTGTTGCTCAAGGGATTGGATTTGCACTTTATGAAAGAGTTGTTTTTGAAAATGGAAAAATTAAAAATGCTCACCTAACAGATTATATTATCCCTATGGCGTCAGATTTACCAAAACTAGAGATTGGTTTTGTGCAGAGTGATGAAAAAGCGAAAGGTTTAGGGGAACTTCCTATGAATGCACCTGCTGTTGCGATTGCGAATGCTTTAGCAAATGCACTCAATATAGAGTTTGATTCTATTCCTATTACACCAGAAATAGTGGAGCAAAGATGCAGATAATTTGTAATATAAATCATAAAGAATATAACTTAGAAGTAGAGCCAAGTGATAGAGTTATTGATATTTTAAGAGAACTTAAAATCAGATCTATAAAAGAGGGGTGTGGAGAGGGAGAGTGTGGTGCTTGTTCTCTATTTTTCAATGGTAAACTTGTAAACTCTTGCTTATTATTAGCTGGACAGATGCAAAGTGCTAAAATTTTGACACTTGAAGGCTTATATGAAGAGACAAAAATAGTTCGTAAAAACTTTGAAGAGAGTGGAGCAATTCAATGTGGTTTTTGTACGAGTGGTTTTATTCTTCGCTCTTACGATTATATAAAAGATAATGGTCTTGAAGATGAAAAAAGTATTAAAGATGCTCTTGATGGTAATTTATGTCGATGTACAGGGTATCAAAAAATAGTAGATGCTGTTGTAAAGAGTATAAAATGAAATATTTAATTGCCAAAAGTTTAAAAGATGCTATCGAGTTAAGAGAGAAATATCCAGATTTTTTTCTTCTATTTGGTGCAAGTGATGTCGCTTTAAAAATTAAAAAAAATCAAGTTGATGGAATTATTGATATAACTCATTTAAAAGAGCTTAGTTACATTACAAAACATAAAAATAGTATTACAATAGGTGCATTAACAACTATTAATACTATTGTATCAAACTCTTATATAAATGAGTTCACTCCTATTTTATCGGAGGCTTCCAAAGAGTTTGCATCACATCAGATACGAAATATCGCTTCATTAGCTGGTAATATTGCCAATACCTCCCCAGTAGCCGATATGATTCCTCCTCTTTTAGTTTTAAATACAAAGATTACTTTACTCTCAGTTAAAGGCGAAAGAACTCTCTTTTTAAAAGATTTTATTATAGGTTTTAAGTCTTTAGATATAGATAATGAGATAATAACTTCATTTGAGATAGAGATACAAAAATCTCAATACTATTATAAAAAAATTGGTTCTCGAGCTAAACTTAATATCGCTAAATTAAGTTTAGCTATGCTTAAAAATGAAGATGGCTATCATATAAGTGGAGCATCACTCAATCCGTATGTTCAAAGGTTTACTAATCTTGAAACTCTTTTAAATAGTGAGAAATATAATGATACAGATATTCAGATAGCGATAGAAAAAGATATATCTCCCTCTGGTTCTTTTCGCTCTACTAAAGAGTATAGAACTAAAGTTTTATTCAATCTAATACAAGATGCTCTAAAGAGATTTAACAGATGAATATAGTTGTATTACTCGCAGGAGGTAAATCTAGTAGAACCTCTACTATGAAACAGCTCTATAAAATTGATAGCGAATATCTCATAAACAGACAGATACAAACTATTCAATCTTATGGCTATGAAGTTGTAGTTATTTTAGGACATAATTATGATGCAATACAATCTATTTTAAATAGTGATGTTACAGTTATCAGAAATAAAAACTATCAAGAGGGTATGTTCTCCTCTGTAAAAACTGCTTTTAATTATTTAAAAGCTGATAGTCTTATATTTTGTCATATAGACCGTCCGATGGTTTCAAAAGAGATTTTTGAAAAGCTAATAAATAGCACAAGTGAGATAACAACTACTTTTTATGAGAATAAAAAAGCACCACCCATTATGATAAAATATTCTATGAAAGATGAACTTTTAGAATCTACTCATCAACGTCTTGATTATTGGATAGAGAGTACGAAAAAAGCTTCCTATATTAAAGTGAATGATGAAAAAGTTCATTTTAATGCAAATACAGATGAAAAATTGGGGCTATATTTTGGTTAAAATATTTATAGGTTTGTTAGTGCTGTTAGCAGGTGTTGCCTCAAGTACACAAGGTCTTTTTAATGGCTATTGGAAAGATAAAATAGACTTAAAAACTATTCTATTAATGAACTCTCTCGTAGTTTTTGCTTTTGTGACTCTCTTTTATTTACTAGCTTCAAGCGATGGATTGAAATTTAGCTTTGATAAGATGACTCCCTCTATTATAGTGGGTGGTGCTTGTGGATTTTTCATTATTTTGGTGTTTGCTATCTCTTTTCCAGCTATCGGAGCATTAGCAACTTCACTCCTTTTTATCATCGCATTTTTAACAACCTCTTTACTTTATGACCATTTTGGAGTTTTAAATTTAGTTCCTAGAGAGATAAGTTGGGAAAAAATAGCTGGTCTTGCATTGGTTATATTTGGTACTTTTTTATCTCTTAAAAATTCTTTATGAAGTAGCTAAATTTCATTAAAACTATAAGAAGTTAATAAATTTTACGGTTACTCTTCTCCAACCACATATCAAAAAGTTCAGCACCCTCTTTATGGTCAATCTGTTTCATAACTAAATCACTATTTTGACCAGCCATCATCTCATAAAAGCGTTTATCATCAAACCCTCCACGAGCAGCATCATCTTCTGTTGCACCATAATAAACTGTTCCTATCCTAGCCCAAAAGATAGCTCCTAAACACATAGGACAAGGCTGACAACTTGTATATAAAATACAATCACTCAGATCAAAACTATCTAACTCTTTACAAGCTTTTCGTATTGCATTCATCTCTGCGTGAGCTGTTGAATCTTTTGTTTTTAACACTTCATTATGTGCGGAAGCGATAATTTTATTATCTTTTATGATAACTGCTCCAAATGGTCCACCCTCATTAGAGAGCATCCCTTTTGTTGCTTCATCATACACTATTTTCATCCATCTATTCATAATTTAAACCCTATTTCTCTTTAAATCCTCTAGCATAGTAAAAACCATATCTTATACTTTACCTGCAACCTTGCAACACTGTTTATTACTAACAATTAATTTAAAAACTATAACAAATATCTCCAAAAACTCTATCATTATTAGATATAGCCTCCATAAAAACCTTATCTCCACCGATATAATCAACCACACCAAAATTAGAAGTAACACCATCCATAACATCTACCTCAACCCAAACTCTAGCAAATCCACCATTTTCTAATAATGAACCAAACATACTTATAAGAGCAGTAGCATTTATAGAATCGTTTGAGAATGAATGTATTGCACGTACTACTGTTTGAAACTCATCTTGTTCTGTATAATCTTTGAACATCTCCGTAGTAGAGTTCATCTTATCTTCATAATCAAATATATGTCTATCGGCAATCTCAAGAGATAATACTGTATCTTTAATACCCATATAATCAAATCCAACAAGCATATCTAAACGGTTTTTTTCATCATCTGTTGCGTTATATTTTATACCATTTATAAGAGCTACCTCACTTTTGAGTAACCAACTACCACTAGCAACATTTAACGCTGAACCTAACATCTGAATAATACCAACTTCTCTTTTCATCGTTGATTTATTTATATGCCATTTTTGGTCAAGAACATTTGCTCCATAAAATGACAAATCCCAACCTGAAAACACACCGTTAAAAGCTAAAGCATATTGAAGATTATCAGAGTTATATTCTGGTTCTTCTAATTGAGACAAAGTAAAAGGTAAAAACTCTCCTTGTGTCCCAGCTTCAAGCATTATTCTATTTTCAGCGATAAGCATAGTAGAAATATTCCAAGAACCAACGTAATAATCAAACTTAGCCATAGCCACACTAAGGCGTAAATCTTCAATATCTGTCATACCAGGTTGTCGATTATCAAGAGGATTTATAACATCTGTAATACGGATACTATCTGACTTACCCCATACAACTATCTGATGTCCTATTTTAGTATCGAGAGTATCTGTAATACTTCCTTGAAAATAGGCATCTTTTAACATTAAATCTGTTTCATAAGTATCAAGAACATCATCATTAAAAGTAGTTTGAGAACGTAAATCATAAACAGCGTCATAAGAGGCATCTCCACTCATATAAATTTTCCAATTATCAGAAAATTTATACTCCATATCAAGAGCTAAAGATATTTGAGCTTGATTAAAGTTATTATAATCAACACCATCTACTTTATGTGACTTATAACCATAAGAAGTTTTAAATGCTATATCTCCACCAAAAGAGAGGTTACTAACTTCCTCCTCTTTCACTACGGATTGTGTTACTATCTCCTCCGCTTCATCATCATCATCATCTCCAAAGCCATCTAAATCATCACTTGCTTCTTCAACAACTTCCTCTGTATCAAAACCACCTAAATCATCATCAATATTTTCCTCAGCAACTAATGCTGTATTTATTAATAACGAAGATAGAACGAAAGATAAAAATAGCTTTTTATTCATTTTTATAAACCTTTTTGAATAGTACGAGTTGTAAAGAAAGACTCTTTTAAGTTTTGATTATACTTAATATTTGAAAACTTAAATACTGTTTTATGAAGAGTTTTTCTACCTTTTTTAGTAGTCATCTGCATCTCAGTAGCTGTCCAGATACCATCTATCTGTTTTAAACCTTTTACTTTCATATATTTAAGTTTTTTACCAGCTTTAATATAGTTAAGAGCTTGAACAATCACAAAGTTATCTTGACGTACAAATACGATAGACTTTGTGTAACCAGTTTCATCAACAGTTTTTTCACTCTTAGGAGTTACTAGCATCTGCCAAGTTTTATGACCACCAACTTTTTTCTCTTTCATAATTTTATAATTATAATCTTCTACATTTCTATCTGTCATATCAGAGTAAGTAAAATCACTTCCCATAAAAGAGGAACTTTTATCACTAGACGCGATACGTTTTACTTTTTGAAGTTCAGGCAGATATAACCATTGGTCATCATCTCTTGAAGAGTCCTCAAAATCGTGTGTTAAAAATGCTGTATTTTTAACATCAGCAGGTGTAAGGAAAAACATAAGTTTAAGTTTGTCCTCACCCTTGTCTTTTGTAAAAGTTTTCAAATCTCTTATACGTTGATGACCATTTTTATCTGTCAAAATCATCTTCATTTGAGAAGTAGAATTATCTCCATCATCTCTATCGTGAACCTTTTGTGCTATCTCTTGACCTGTTATCGCTAGAAGAGAACTTAGTGTTAAACTTGCTACTAATAGTGTTTTTAAAATCATTTTTTTTCCTTTATTTTTTGTTTATATAATTTGATGATAGAAATATATTAAGTTAATGTTGCTCTTTTCTCTTAGAATCCTCAGTAATCAAAGTAAGCAAAGCAGGACCTAAAATAATATTAGAAATAAGAGCAACACTAATTGCCCCTCCAGCCAATATACCAAAGTTTATCAAGTTAGTAAGAGATGCAAACATATAAACATAAAAACCAAGAGAAAGAACAATCGTTGTAGCTATTAATGCACGTCCTGTTCCTAGCATAGTTTGTTCAATCGCTTCTTTTGTCTCTAAACCTTGATGATGATATTTTGCAAAGTTATGAAAAAAGTGAACTGTATCATCTACACTTAGACCTATAACTATTGCACCAACAAGCATAGTAAACATATCAAGAGGCATATTTACCATTCCCATAAAGCCTATCGTTAAAACTACTGGTAATACATTTGGTACCATACTTGTTAAACCAATTCTTACACTTCCTAGTAAGATTATCATCATAATAGCTATCAATACAAATGCTACTATATAACTAACAGCCATAGAACTCATCGCTGCTGATAATGTTCTTTGAAATAATGGAACCATACCTGTAATAGTTATCTCAACATCATCTCCTAATTCAGCTTTCATAAGTGTTGTTAATTCATCACTTAGTTCTCCATACTCTCCAGCTTCCATCCACGGGAGTTTAAACGTAAGTCTTGCTTTACTCATAGATGAATCTACTAAATCCTCTAAATCATCGCTTCCACTATTTTCAAAAAGTAAAAACTCTTGAGGGATTAAAGCATCATTCTCTGTAATAGCATAATATTTCTGTTCGTTATTATGTAATGCTCTATGAATCTCTTTAAGAACTTCAGCAACACTCCAACCTTTTCCTACGAAATATTTATCATTTTCTATCATTTCAGCTTTTTTTCTGATGTTGTCTATCTTTGTTAAGAGTTCAGAGTTATATAAACCATTCTCTTTTTTCGTATCTATGATAACTTCCATAGTTACTGAACCTTTTAACTCTCTATCTACTGTTGCCGTAGCTATTTTTACAGGAGAGTTATCGGGTTGCCAACTTAAAGGGTCGTGTTTAAACTCAACAGTTGTTGCAAAATAGATGAAAATAGCGGTAATAATAGCACTTACACCCACAATAGCTTTAGCATTATTTACACTAAAATCAGCAGTAGTTAATAAAAATTTATCCATAAGTTCCGATTTACTTTGCGCTTTCTCTTTTTCTGGTTTAAGAGGTAAAACAGTTAAAATTGCAGGAAGTAAAATAAGAGTATTTGCAAGAGCAAACATAATCCCAATAGCTGCAAAAATACCTAAATCGGCAATAGGAGCAATCTCAGCAGTTGCAAATGAAAGAAGCCCAGCAGCCGTTGTTAAAGATGTCATAATAATAGCTAAACCAGAGTGACCAAGTGCATAAGAGATAGCTTTTTTCTTATCGCCATTGTTGTTTAAATCTTTAAAGAACATCGCTAAAAGATGCACAACTGCACCGATACCAACAGCCAGTAAAAACGATGGTAAAATTTGAGTAGGAATTGTTATAGGAGTACCAACTAACGCCATAGCCCCAATAGTCACAAGAAGAGATACCACAACGATAAATATAGGAAGTATCACAGCACTAATACGTCTAAACACAACAAATAAAAATATCATCATCATAAGTAAAACAAGTTTTACAAATTTTTGCATATCTTTTTGAACAGACTGTTTATTATAATCATTTACAACCATAGAACCTGCTAAAAATACATTGAAGCCTTCACTTTTATATTTTGCGATAATTTCATCAGCTTTTCTTACCATCTCACTTTTAGAAGTGTCTAGTAAAAATTCAGCCTCTTCATCTGATACAGATTCTTCATCATCTCCAAAACCATCAAGTTCATCGCCACCCTCAACACTCTCATAAGCATTTGGCTCTAAGATAATAGTTGTATATTTAAGTTTTTCATCAAAAAGAAGATTTTTATACATCTCACTATTTTTAGCTAAGTTTTTAATAACTTCTAGCTCTTTCGCATTTTGAGGAAACTCTGAAAATAGGTCTTCCACTATCAGTTGGTCGCCATCACCTCGTGTATTTCTAGAATTTAAAAGCGATGTTATATCTGTAAGATGAGGAACATTGTTTTCAAGCTCTGTATGCAATGACTGTAACTTTTTAAGTGTTTCAAGATTAAAAATATCTTTAGTCTCTACAATAACCATAATCTTTTCATCTTGTCCAAACTGCTCTTTAAAAGATTCATAACGCACTAAAGCAGGGTCAGAACTATGTAAAAATCCCTCTGTTGATGTATCTATCGTTATTTTTGGTAGATTTGAGATAAAAGCGATACTTATTAAAAGCATAGCTATTATAATTTTTATAGGGTGTGAAGTGATTGTTTCACCCATCTTTTCTATATTGTTTTCTGTTTTGGTACGCCAGTTCATTTTTTAGCCTTTTTATTGATGATGGAATAGTATTGAATAGTGTGTTAGGTTAATGTTAAGATTTTATTTTCATTTCTTTGCTATATTATGATTATGAAATAAAGGAAAAAATACTATGATAAAAGCAGTTATAACAACATTAGGAATGATAAACTATAATAAAGTAGAATATATTTTTAATGGAAAAAAACATCAAAATATAAATACTTTCCCCCTTTTAATAGAGTGTTATAAAGATGACTATGAGATTATAGCTATCGCAACAGATAGCTCCTTAAAAGTTCAAAAAGAGGTTTTAGAAAAAGAAAATATAGATAACCTATATTTAGATGATGCTATCATCATACCTGATAGTGAAGAGTATGATAATATCTTTAAAACGATAAATGATGTTTTGAATGATTATGATGAAGTTATTATAGATATATCTCACGGTTTTAGACACACACCTATTTTAATTATTATAAATCTTATTGTTCAAAATATTGTTAATCCAAACAAAATAAAAGCTATACTTTTTGCAAAAGAGATAGAAAGAAATACTAAATATGAGATAAAAGATTTAGTAAGTTATCTTGACTTATCAAATATAGCATTTACTTTAGCAAGGTTTTCAGAAAACTATACTGTTTCTAAAAATGTAAATTTTAGAGATAAAACATATAAAGTATTAGTAGATAATCTTAGTGAGTTTTCATTAAATCTTTTAGGTAACTCTATTAAAAACTTAACTCAAAAAGATAGTAAAAATTTATCGTTAATAGAAAGAATTATTAAAAATATAGATGAATTACAGAAAAAAGATACAAAAATACAAAATCTTCAATCCTATCTAAATACGATAAAAGAGCATCTTCAAGATATGCAAAACTATGCAAAACTAGATGCCTATAAAATGATTTATCAGTTTGCTAAAATTATGAATGAAAAATGGTATATGCTTAATGCTATTACACTTTTAAATGAAGCATTAGGTCTTTACTCTATGCAACTATTTCAAACTTATGATAGTTCTATAAATAAACATTTCACAGCATTTAAAGCAACGAAAAAACAAGCACTTTACTATCTCTCAAGTGAATCTTCTACACTTATAAAAAAACAGCATAGTTTTAATACATCTAGTGCAAAGGTTATTAAAGAACAAAGTTATACATTGATAATGAATGAACTTAAAATAATAAAATCACAAGACAAAATAGGGTTTGAAGCTTTTAAACAGTTAAATGAAGATGTTTCAAATATGAGAAACAATTTAGCACACGCAAATAGTGGAGAAGCTATTAAAAAAGTTCAAAATGAGATTAAAAGTTTTATTCAAAAGTATGAAACTTTATGTATAACACAAAATATTTTACAAAAAAGAGATAAAGAGAAAACAGTGGAACTCAAAGAGATTACTCCTCCAAAAAGTATCACAACTAAAAGTGGTTTACGAATTAAGAAAAAGATATAGACGATGAAAATTTCAGAAACAGAACGTTTTAACATTCTCATAGAGGAGTTCAAAAAAAGAGACAATAGAACTATCGATACATCAGATAAAATTTTACAAGAAAAATTTGGAGATGTTAGTTCTAAAACGGTTCAAAGAACTATTGAAAAATTTATGCTTAAATATAACTCTGTGATTGAAGTCAAAGGAAAACGTAAAAAAACTTATAAATTGGCTATACCTATGGATATTATTAGTGAAAGTTTTGAGCATTTTGAAGATATTGCTTGGCTTTTAAGTATGATTCACGATAGTGACCCTATTATATTTAAGGAGCTTGAACATTACATCAAAAAAGACCAAAATATATATCTTTTCAAAAACACACCTTTTGAAGATTTAACTACATTAGAATCAAAAGAGAGTTTTAAGCGACTTAAAAAAATTATACAGGCAAGAGATTATGCAAAAATAAAGTTTTTGAATGATGAACAGATATATGACAATGTTAAATGTTTAAAGCTTGTTTTTATGGATAATAACTGGTATATATCTTATATAGACGAAACAGACACCTTACTATTTGGTCGAATAAATTTTATACAAAGTGTAGATTTTGCTACAAAAGAGGGGCATTTTCAACTCTCAACAGTTACAAAACAGATGAAATTTTTAAATACTGTTCAAAATTCTATGTCACTTTATGGTCAAAAGAAAAAAGTAGCCACTCTCAAAGCAACACCATTTATAGCCAAATATTTTGACAAAGATATGAAACTTTTTCTCTCTACTCAAAAGTTTCAAAAAAAGTTAGAAGATGGTTCTATCATTTTCACTATTGAATATACACAAGAGTTAGAGATATTTCCATTTATTCAAAAGTGGCTACCAGACTTGATTATTATTGAACCTCAAGAGCTTAAAGATATTTATTTGAAGAAATTAGAGGAGAGTGTTAAAAATCATAGATAGACATTATATGTCTAGTTATTGTTCTATAATAAATTTATCTAAAAAATTAAGGGATAATTTATGCACAACTTTATAATAGCTTATGATATTTTTGATAAAAAAAATTCAAAATTTTTATCAACGGATGAAGCATATAAAGTTTATAAATATGCCTATAATCAGCGAGATAGGATAGAGTATTCAGCTTGATTAGATATACTTACACTTGATAAGGTTATTTGAATTTATTTTGTTAAAGTTTTCTTTAAGAAATGAAGTTCCCATTTTATGGGCGCTAGAGGGATTACCAACTGACCCGATTATAAGGGGATTGAAACAATGTCAAGCCTGTTTTTACTAACTCTGGGTTAATTACCAACTGACCCGATTATAAGGGGATTGAAACTTTAGCTTCATTGACATCTTCCCTTCTTATGAAATTACCAACTGACCCGATTATAAGGGGATTGAAACTTCTATCCATTTGTCTTAAAACTGTATCACATTCATTACCAACTGACCCGATTATAAGGGGATTAATTTTTACTATGTTATAATTTCATTATCAAAGTGTGGTGCTTTGTTATGTAGGTTACTGGCATTGGTACTTGCAGTATAATTAAGCCTTGTCATCTTTATTGATGATGAGGCTTTTTTTTTGGTTTTATGGTTGGGTTATGTGGGTTAGATACTGTAAAGGTAAATCCAATGCCAGATTTACATACATTAGGATACTTAATAATCGGAGTGATTTATATCGTTCTTGCTTTTGTAAAGTAGTCCTCTACGTGAGGGATTAACCACCCCACTCGTAGCTTTATACTATAAATTTTTCCTCTCTAAAAATAAACTACTTCAAGCTATTACATAAATATATAAAAAAATCAATTAGACAAAAAATGTCTATATATTGTTTTATAATCTTTTCATATAAATCTTAAAGGATATAAATATGAGTTGGATAGAACTAATGGCTTGGTCGGCAGCATCTGATGCAGAAAGTGCAGCTAGAGATGCTGAATATGCGGTTAATCAAGCACGTGAATCAGCAGAAAGTTTAGAGTACGATCGAATTGCAAGAGAACGTAATCAAACAATGAATAAAATATTGCAAGATATTTTTTATGAGAGAGAAGTAGATTTTTTTAAAATATCTGAGATTAAAAAAAATATTAAAGGGTATTATAGCTCCTCTCTCTTTCCTATTTATAATAACTATGAACTTCCCTATATTGCTCTTATAATAAGTATTGCTCTTTTCTTTATGCTTTTTAAATCTTTTAATATAGATGATTATTCAAAAATGGCTCTATTTATGATAGTTTCTAATGCTATATTTTTTATACTCAAAATCAAACAAACTAAAAATTGGTTCTGGTGGAAAAGAAATAAAAAAAGATTGCAAGAGGAAAGATTACAAAAGATAGATGATTTGTATAGAGTGCCTATGAGAAACCTTGCTAAAGAGTTTTATATGCTATCAAGAAGTGGCATAGTGAGAAAGTATAGAATAGATTGGACGATAGAAGAGACCTATAATATTTTAAAAAATGAAAATAAGACACAAGCAAAAAAAGCACTCCTAAAACTATACTATCTACTTTTTGACCTTAGTGATGATTATAAATTTAGTTCTCCTGCAGAACAAAAAATAACAACTATCTTTCTAAAAAGAGAAGAGATACGTAAGTTAGATGCTAAAAACTTACTATTTTCAAAAGAAGCTTTAGATATTTATGATGAAGAGAATAATTAATCACAAAAATAGTAAAATCCCATTATGAAAAAAATGATTTTACTATTTTCACATAAACTAAGTGAAGAACAGACTTTAGAAGCAGAAAAAACTTTTGGGATAGATATATTTATTTATCTTCCCTCTCCTTTACAAGATATTTGGAGTAATATATCTCCTACTATATCCTCAGTAGTTACATTAATAGAACCGATAAAACAGTTTATCATAGATAATAGTTCAAAAGATGATATTATTTTAATACAGGGTGATTTTGGGGTAAGCTATAACCTTGTAAATTTTGCTAAAAAAAATCAACTGATTCCTGTTTATGCAACAACACAAAGATTAGTAATCCAATCTGAAAAAGATGGTAAAATCATAAAAAAATCAACATTTGAATTCGGGAGATTTAGAGAGTATGAATAAATATTTAAAAAAATATGCACCAATTATTATATCCATAGTAATAGTTATAATAGGTTTGGCTGCATTAGGTCGTTTTAATACTACTATATGGCATTCTATGAACGCTATGATAACAATTTTAACAGTGATAGGTGTTTGGTATAATTATCATCAAAGTCAAAAACAGTTAGAAGAGATAGATATTTTTTTAAAATTTGATGATGGTTATGAAAAAAAGATTTATAGAATCAAAAGAAAAAACTTTTCAAGAGCAGAGTTAAAAGGAATATTAAGAGAACTTCACGATAGTAGAAATCATTATGAATTATCTTATATGTCTGAAGATAAGTTTTTAACAAATATCTTTAATATTCAAGATGGTTTATCTAATGAGTTTTATATGGAGATTAGAGAGAGTGATTTCTTTGAATATAAGAGATAACTTGACCTATACAAAACAAAAATACACTATCCTCTCAGACAATAAGCCCTATCTTTTTATAGGTTCAAAAATTCGTGGTATGTTAGGATATGAACTTAAAAATAATGTGTGTATAAATCCTACTCTAAAGTGTGATGGCTGTTTTGCTACTAAAGAATGCCTTTTTTATAATATGTTTGAAGAGAAAAATAAAACGCATAGTTATAGACTTGATTATAAACTCTATTCAAAAAAATATAAATTTTCCTTGATTCTTTTTGGAGATACAAAAAAAGAGAGTGATACTCTACACAGAGCGATGATAGATGCGCTAAAAGAGTATCAAGCGATAGATTATCAGATGAAAACAAAAACTCTTTCATTTGATGGATATAGTGAAAATTTAAAAATCAAACTTCTAACACCTCTTCGTATAAAAAAACATAATAGATTTGCTACAAAAGATATAGAACTTTTAGATATTTTACTCTCTATATATAGAAGAGATTTAGAACTTCAATCTATACCCTATCGTAGAGCAAATTTTGAGATAAACTATACAACAGTATCTAAAAATTTAAACTACACAGAACTCACAAGAAAGAGTAATAGACAAGATACTAAAATGTATTTAGGGGGACTGATGGGAGAGATTATAGTAAATGGTGTAAGTAGAGAAATATATGAGTTACTAAAACTAGGCGAAATTATCGGTGTAGGAAAAAGTACAGTATTTGGATTAGGAAAAATTAAAGTTGAGGATTTATAAATGAGTAAGTATCTATATGGTGCAAGTGTTCAAGGGATACAAGGGTTTATATTTGCAACAAATAAACTTCAAGAGATAGTGGGTGCGAGTGAGATAGTAAAAAGTATTGCTGATATATTTGAAAAAGAGTATAAAGCAGATGAACTCTTAATCAATACAGCAGGAAATATTAAAGCAGTATTTTATAAAAAAGAGGATTGTGAAAAAGTTGTTTTAGAGTTTAGTAAAATTATATCTCAGATGGCTTACGGTATCACAATATCTCAATCGGTTATAGAGTTTGAGGGAGATGTAGAAACTCATATCTCAAAACTTTCAGAAAAACTAAAAATTCAAAGAAATAGACCCTCCATTCCTCTTGATAGTAGTATAAATATAATGAAACTCAATCCAAAAACTGCCAAACCCCTAATATCAGATGAGTTAGATAAAGCAACTGCTCAAAAATTAAAAGCAAATGAAGAGTTTTATGCCAAATATCCAACGGTTAAAGAGTTCAAAGATTTTTCTTATATGAGAAATAGCAAAGGAAAAATTGCGATTATCCATATAGATGGAAATGGTTTGGGAAATGTTGTCAAACAGTTAGGTAAAAAGCTAAGTGCCTTTTCAAAAAATTTAGAAGAAGCAACAAACAAAGCCTATGATGATTCAAGAGAAGATTATATGGATATACGAAAAGTTATTATCGGTGGTGATGATGTAACTGTTATCTGTAATGCAAATAATGCACTCGAATTCACAAAAAACTTTTTAGAAAACTTTGAAAAAGAGACTCAAAAAATACCTGAACTTCAAGGAATAACAAAAAAACTTACAGCGTGTGCAGGGATAGCCTACTGTAATGAAAAATATCCTTTTCACTATGCAGTAGATTTAGCAGAAGCACTTTGTGGTGTTTCTAAAAACCATTCAGAAAGAAAATCATCTTGTTTAATGTTTCATAATATCCAAAGTTCTAACTATCAAGAGTGGGATAAATTTGTAGAAGATGAACTTACTATAAAAAATGATAAAGAAAAGACTATTATTCGATGTGATTTTGGAGCATATTATTTAGATAAAAAAGAGGAAGCTAATATATCTGATTTTATCAATACTCTTGAAGCTTATAGATGTGATGGTAGTCCTATTAGTAGACTTAGAAACTGGTTAAGTGAACTCTATAAAAGTGATACAAATGCTAAAAAATTACTTGATAGAATAAATATAATAACAGCACAAAGCAATAAGTGGAACTGTGAAATAATGGACAAAAATCTTAAATACTTTGATAAAAATCTCTCAAATGAAACACTTATAATAGACAAAGATGGTAAGAAAAAAACTCCTATCTACGATATATTACAAATTCTTTCTATAACGGAGGCAAAGTAATGACTTTAACGTATGAACTAAAGTTTTTTGATTATTGGCATCTAAGTTCAGGTTTAAGTGCTGGGGCAAAACTAGATAGTAGCGTTACAAAAGATGATAATCAAATTCCCTATGCAAGTGGAAAAACTATCAAAGGTTTAGCAAGAGAGATGGCACAACTTCTTTATGATGATAGCTTTGTAAAAAGATGTTTTGGAGAAGAGGGTATAGATAATGGTAGATGCTATTTTAAAAATGCACAACTTTCTAAAATAGAAAAAGAGGAGATTATCTCAAATAAACTTCAAAATCATCTTTATGATATTATCGCTTCGACAAAAATAGAGAATAGCATAGCTGTTGATGATACTCTAAGGGAGATAGAGGTTGTTGTACCTCTAACGTTAAATGGAAAGATATTAGATATAGAAAAAGAGGATTATGAGAAACTCAAACAATCTCTTTTAATGATAAAAAGAATGGGATTAAATCGTAATCGTGGTTTAGGAAGATGTACTTTTATAATAGGGGAAGAAAAATGAAAGAGTTAATCTATCGAGTAGAATTTTTAAGTGATATTGTTCTTCCAGCTTCCTCAAATACAGAGGGAAATATAGAACAGTTAGATTTTATAGCAGGGTCTAATTTTTTAGGAATAGTAGCACAAAACTATACTCAGTTTGAAGATAGTTTTAATATCTTTCATAGTGGCACTGTAAAATTTGGAGATGCTACACTTTTGTTAGATTCTAAGATAACATACAAGATGCCATTATCATTTTTTCACGAAAAAGCTGATAATAGTGAACTATATAATCATCATCTTATCAAAGATTTCAAACCATTTATACAACTCAAACAGAAGAGAAAAGGCTATATTACAGAGGATTTAGATGTTATTTATATAGATTATAACTACTCTCAAAAATCTGCTTATGACAAAGAGAACCGAAGAAGTAAAGATAGTTCAATGTTTGGCTATATGGCTATGAAAAAAGGCTTAGAGTGGCAGTTTAGTATAAAAGTAGATGATTCTATATCTGATAAAGATTTTAAACTTTTAAAAGAGAGTATTCAAGGTACAAAAAGATTAGGAAAATCAAAATCTGCAGAGTACGGTTTAGTAAATATAAAATTTATAGGAAGTGAGGCTTTAGCCTTACCTAAAAACAGTACAAATGATAAAAACACTTTTTTATATCTAAACTCAAGAGTAGCCCTAACAGATAAAGAGGGAAATCCAACTTATGATTTAACATATCTTTTTGATGGTTTAACAGATGAAAATATAGAGTATTCAAAATGTCAGATAAAAACAGTAACTTTTACACCTTATAACAGAGCAAGAGAAACTAAAGATTATGAAAAAATCTGTATAGAAAAAGGTTCTGTTATCGTTTTAAAAGATGTAAATATAAAAGATATTCCTCAATATACAGGTGCATATCAAAGTCAAGGATTTGGAGAACTTCTTATAAATCCAACATTTTTACAAAGAGATAAGTTCAAATTCAACCTAGGAAGTGAGACTTTGGTCTTAGCAAAACAGCCGATAAAAACAGATATATCAAAATTTTTACAACACAGAGAAAATTTACAGAAAAACAAACTTGATATATTAAATGAGGTTGATGATTTTATTAGAGAGAATAAAAAACTCTATAAAAAGATAAAACCTTCTCAATGGGGACAGATAAGAAGTATATGTAGTCGTGGTGAAAGTAACTTTAAAGAGGAGATAGGTAAATATATCTCAAAAGGTATTAAGGAGTGGGAAGATAAACAGATAAAAACTCTTCTTCAAGATAAACACTCACTAGAGTTTATAAAACTTATCTCAATTCAGATGCCAAAGGAGTATAAAGATGATAAATAGAGATATAGCCCATATCGTGATAGAGTTAGAAACTCCTCTTAAAGTCGGCTCAAATGCTAGTGATTTTTTACAAGATAGCCCTATTCAAAAAGATTTTAATGCTCTACCTATGATATTAGGAACATCTATCGCTGGTGTATTGAGAAAAGATTTTGACAAAACAAGAGTAAATGATATATTTGGCAAAGAGAACGGTTCAAAAGTTATCTTCTCAAATGCTCTTCTTTTAGATGAAAATGCAAATGTAAGTGAAACACTTCTTTTGCAAAAATCAAAGTTTCTAAAAATATTTGATAACTTACCAATCAGAGAACATACTTCAATAACAAAAAAAGGTGTAGCAAAAGAGAATAGTAAATTTGATGAAGAGGTTTTATATAAAGGCACTCGTTTTAAATTTAGTGTTGAGGTTATTGATGATAAAGAGAGTTTTGAAGAGATTTTAGATTTACTCTCTAGCATCTCTTTTCGATTGGGTGGAGGAAGTACCAAAGGTTTTGGAAAGATAAAAATTATCTCTATCAAAACAGAGAATTTTTCACTCAAAAACTATGCAAGTTATTCAAGTAGTTTAAACTATAAACTAGCAAATACTTATAAACTAAAAACTACTACATCAAAAGATTATACTCGCTATCTTTTAAAACTTACTCCTGATGATTTTTTCATCTTTGGAAGTGGTTTTGGAGATGAAGAGGCAGACGCGACACCAGTTTATGAAAAAGTTGTAGATTATAAAAATGCAAAACTTAGCGATGATGAGATTTTAATCCCTGCAAGTAGTGTAAAAGGGGCTATCGCGCATAGAACTGTTTTTCATTATAACTCTTTAGAGGGAAACACTATTGAAAATGAAAAGGGAATTTCCCTCTTAGAAAATATCTTTGGTATGGCTAAAAACTCTAAAAAAAATATTTATGGTGCTAAAGGAAAAATTATCTTTAACGATTGTTATCAAAAAGATAAACAAGAGTCTAAAGTTTTTCAACACGTTGCCATAGACCGTTTTACAGGTGGTGCAATAGATGGCGCACTCTTCCAAGAAAAAACCATAGCTCAAAAAGATGAGTGGGAAATAGAGATACTTCTTGATACAAGTGTTATAGGTACTGAAAAACAAGCTTTTGAAAAAAGTTTATTAGATATTACTATGGGTATGCTTCCTTTAGGTGGTATGACTACTAAGGGACACGGTATTTTTGGTGGGAAACTTTTTATTGATGGGGTTAAGTATGAAAAATAGTAATATTGAGATATTTCAATCTAGTAATGGAGAGATAGAGTTTCAAACTGATAAAAAAGATGAAACAATATGGGCAAGTTTAGAGCAAATTGCACAACTTTTTGGTCGAGATAAATCAGGTATATCAAGACATATAAAAAATATATTTAAAAGTGAAGAGCTTGATAAAATTTCAGTTGTTGCAATTATTGCAACAACTGCTAATGATGGTAAAATTTATCAAGTAGAATACTTTAATCTTGATATGATTATCTCTATTGGGTACAGAGTGGATTCAAAAGAAGCAACACTTTTTAGAAAATGGGCAACATCAGTTCTTAAAAAATACCTAACAGATGGCTATGCAATAAACGAAAAAAAAGTTATTCAAACAAAAGAGTTACTCAATAATTTAAAATTAACCATAGATTTTTTAGCTAATAAAGAGATAGGTCAAGAAAAAGAGATACTAACCCTTTTGACAACTTACACAAAAACACTCTCTTTACTCGAAGCTTATGATAAAAGTTCTATCGAAAATTTTAACGGAAACAGTTCTCAATATCATCTTACAACAGATGAAGTAAAAAAAGTTTTAGTAGAAGTAAAATCTTCTCTTATTGAAAAAGGGGAAGCAACAAATCTTTTTGCAAATGAAAAATCTGACCAATTAGAGGGTATTATTGGTAATCTCTATCAAACATTTGGAGGAGATGAACTCTATCCAAATATAGAGGATAAAGCTACACATCTTCTTTACTTTATTATCAAAGACCACCCATTTAGTGATGGAAATAAGAGAAGTGCTTCCTTTTTATTTATCTATTTTCTTGATAAGTGTGATTACCTTTATAAAGATAATGGTGAAAAGAAAATAAATGATAATGCACTGACAACACTTACTCTATTAGTAGCTAGTAGTGACCCTAAAGAGAAAGATATACTAATAAAACTTATAAAACATCTACTATTTGAATCGGGAGAATAATATGCAAAAAAATAAACAAGAGATAGAGAACTATGTAAACTCTCTTGATGGCTATGAGGGATACATACAATTTTCAGATAGACCAATAGAAGATATTTTCACTACAAAACAGAAGATAAATGTAGATGCAAAAAATGGTTTTATATATGAAGCTTACTTTTATAATGATAAAGAGTCTATAACTATCAAACAGATAAATGATAGTTGGCGAATAGCAACAACACAAATACTCTATTCTGAACTTGATTCCAATGATATTCAAACATATCTCACAAGTAATGGCATAAAAATTAATATGGCTCAGATATGGGAAGAAAAAACAGATGTACTTTGTGAAGATATGCTTGTAAAGAAGCTTCAAAAAATTGTTTTTGTAGGGTTTGTAGGAGATGAAAAATGATAACAGCACCATTTAATTTTGTACCAGTGAGTGAAGAAGTTTTTTTTCCTCTTTGGTCAGATAATGTAAGTCACGATATACCTTTTGAAGATACACAGAGTGGAGTTTTAGATATTACTATTACGGCTAAGTCTCCTATTTTTGTAAAAGATTCAAAAGATAAAGAACAATTTTGTTCTCATAATGGCGAGTATTATATTCCCTCTACAAGTGTAAAAGGAACTATTAGAAATATTGTAGAGATTATGAGCTTTTCTAAAATGAGCCAAGTTGATGATGATACTTATGCTGTTCGAGATTTGAATAATTCTGATTTATATATGTCACAAATGAAACCTAACAATATTTTATGTGGTTGGCTTAAAAAAGATGGAAATAATTTTATAATAGAAGATTGTGGTAGAGCTGGACGGATTAAACACGAAGAGATAGATAATATTTTTAAGAAAGATTTTGTTTCAAAATTTAAAAGTGGTATTTTTGGAGATAAAGCAGTTGATAAAACAGCATTTCAAAAATATGTATTACTTGAAAGTGATAAACTTACTTATGACTTTGAACACATATCAACTTCAAGTACAGGGGATAAAAGATATAGTTATAATAGTTCTTCTTCATTAAGAGGAACTATTGTTTTAACTGGTCAATCAAGTGGAAGAGATGAAAATAAAAAGAAACCTACTGGAAAAGCTTATGAATTTATCTTTTTTGAACAAATAAAAGATATTAAAGTAGCTAAGGAGGTAATGGATAATTTTCTATTTGCCTACTTTGATAAACGAGAAACAGAACCTAAAGAGTCTCCCGACTGGACATTTTGGAAAAAGAAACTTTCTAATGGCGAAAAAGTTCCTGTATTTTTTCAAAAAGATGGAAATCAAATAGCTCATTTTGGTTTATCTTATCTTTATAAACTACCTTATAAATACAGTATAAAAGATGGTTTACCTCCGTTACATTCTAAAGAGAAGTTAGATTTAGCACAAACTATATTTGGTTATGTTAATGATACACAAGCACTTAAAGGAAGAGTTCAGTTTTCACATTTTAAAGCTATCTCAGCTATCAAAAAAATGAAAACTGTTACTGAGGTTTTAGGTTCTCCTAGAGCTTCTTACTATCCTATTTATGTAACACAAAATGGGGATGAATATAAAACTTTTATGAATGATGATTTTTCTATCGCTGGTTGGAAACGTTATCCTATTCATCAAACAAATGTGACAAAAAAAACAGATGAAACAGAAAATGAAAATATAGGCACAACTTTTACTCCTTTAAAGAATGGTATTATTTTTAAGGGAAAACTTCGTTATCACAATCTAAAAAAGATAGAACTAGGGGCTATTATTTCAGCACTTACATTTCATAATACAGCAGATACTTTTCATAATATAGGAATGGCTAAAGCATTGGGTTATGGAAAGGTAAAGATAGCTATAAAAGGGCTTGATACTATTGAAAACTATCTTAAAGCGTTTGAAGTTGAGATGGCATCAAATATATCAAATTGGGCTAAAAGTGAACAGTTATTAGAGTTAATATCTATGGCAACCCCTCAATCAAATAGTGGAAATTCTACTCTGACATATATGGATTTAGAAGATTTTGCTACAAATAAGAGTAAAACAAAAGATTTTTTACGAAACTATACAGCTCTTAAAGGGATTAAAAAATGTACTATCAAAAGTTTAGTTTCCACAGAGGATATTGAAGAGGCTAATCAACTTAAAATAGAGCAGATAGAGATTCAAAAACAGCAGAAAATATTTGATAATGCGCTCTCTTTAGTTTTAAAGAGTGATAATATTACACTGTATGAAAACTTTATTCAAAAATATTCTGATTATAAAGATATAGATAAAATTATCGCTACAAAAGAGAAACTTCAAAAATCTCAAGAATCAAATAAATTTGAAAAAGTAGATACACAAGTCAAATCTGCTTGGAATGAATTACAAAAGAAGAAATCCAATCCAAAACAGTATGCAAAACTTCGTGATAAGTTTATTAAGAAATGGGAAGATAAAAAGAATAACAAAGGTTCTAGTGTAGTCTTAGATTTCGTGAAAAAAGCAAGAGAATAATTTAGTAGAATCTAAGCAATATAACGATAAAATATCTCTTGTTTCTTTGAAATATAATTGTTTAGATTTTTGATTAAAAAAAGCTTTTTTTTGTT
>Ga0256842_1001092_pt1 | contig 22479 bp, 29 predicted proteins | sample 4559240metaG_FD_185973 | JGI IMG/M metagenome (GOLD analysis project Ga0256842, IMG submission 185973) | Hydrothermal vent microbial communities from Guaymas Basin, Mexico - 4559-240 | ecosystem: Environmental > Aquatic > Marine > Hydrothermal vents | place: Mexico: Guaymas Basin | collected... | reverse complement strand
TTGAGGGTGTATTCCCTTACTACTGTACAGAGTTTTGTTCAGCACTTCACTTAGAGATGATGGGTTATTTGATGGTTAAAGATCCAAATAAGAAATATACATCTGCTCAAAAATTAAAAATGAAAACTATGTCAAAAGAGGAGCTTAAAGCTGAATATGACAAAACAGTAGCTGTAAACACTGCAACTGATGCTGTTATTCAATCAGTTGTTAAATTCTTAAAAGATAATAAATTCCAAGAACACAAAGTAGTTGCAGACCTTGTAACTGATGCGTTTGACCAATATGGACAAATCAAAGCTCAAAAAGAGTTGGCTAATAAAGCAGTAGAAGCTGGTGATTTAGAGAAAGCAATTCTATTTGAAAATATGATTTGGCAACTAATGGTAAAAACTGCTGATGTTGGAATTAGAGCCAAAGACGCACTTGTAAGACTTATCGCAACTAAACAATCTCCTGCTGTTCAAAGAGGTGAGAGAGCATTTGGTGAGGGTGGTTGTAGTGGTTGTCATGTTATTGGTAAAGTAAGTTCAGGACCAGATTTAACTGGTGTTCTTCAAAGACATGAAAATGGTGAAAAATGGGTTTCAGACTTTATTATGAATCCAGAAAAAATGTATGAAGATGCTTATGTAAAAGGTATGATTAACTACTTTAATCTTAAAATGCCAAATCAACACATGAACAAAGAAGAGACAAAAGACATTATCGAATACTTTAAATGGGTAGAAGAGAATGCTAACTTATTCTAAAAGTTAATTCAAGGTGAGCTTTGGCTCATCTTGAAGCTAGCTATTTATAACAAATTCAAGGCAGTCAAAACTGAAAAGTTAGGACATTATGGGAAGAAAATTAAGTTTAGATATTTCTCTGTGATAGTAGAACATAAAAATGCAAGTAAACTAAAAATTGTGTTTATTAAAACCAAAGAAAAACTCATCCCTATAGTCTCTACAGATTTAACGCTCAACGATGTGAAATAACCAAAATAGAAGATATTGTAAAGAGGAATGAGGATTTAGTGAATATCATCGCTGTGTTGCAGGATGTTACGCAGAAAATGCTTGGGTTTAGGTGCGAAAGTTAAGTTATTATATAAATATCTTTTTTTATCTAAAGAGATTTTTTTTAGCAATCTATTTTGTTCTTCAAAAATTAGTTGTAAATTCATAATTAAACCTTTATATGTAAATTATAATTTACAAATACTCTTATTCTATATTGATAAACCTCCACAAAATAATATCTAAAAGAAATATAGAGTATAATACTCACAATAATTATATATAGAGGAAAACTATGATAAATGCACTAAGAGGTATGAAAGATATTACATTTGAAGAGAGTCAAAGATTTACATATATTATCAAAACTGCCATAGAGGTATCTAAAAGATATGGATATAGCTATATAGAGACTCCACTTCTTGAAGAGACTAAACTATTTAAACGAAGTGTTGGAGAGAGTAGTGATATTGTGGGCAAAGAGATGTATCAATTTATTGATAAGGGGAATAATGATGTTTGTTTGCGTCCTGAGGGAACGGCAGGAGTAGTAAGGGCTTATGTTCAGACCAAACTTGATAGACGACCACGAAAAGATAGATTTTACTATTATGGGGCTATGTTTAGATATGAAAAACCTCAAAAGGGTCGTTTAAGAGAGTTTCATCAGTTTGGTTGTGAGAGTTTTGGAGAGAGTAGTGTATATGAGGATTTTGAGATTATATTGATGATAAGAGATATTTTTGATAGACTTGGAATTGGGTATAAACTTCAGATAAACTCTCTTGGGTGTAGTAGTTGTATGCCAACTTATAGAGATAATTTAGTATCATTTTTGGATAATATTAAAGATGAGTTGTGTAGTGATTGTAATCGTAGAGTAGAGACTAATCCAATACGAGTACTTGATTGTAAAAATGAGAAGTGTCAATCTATGTTAGAGAAATCTCCTAAACTTATCAATAATCTATGTGATGAGTGTAGTAGTGATTTTGATACCCTTAAATCTCTACTTGATAGTGCGAAATTAGAGTATGAGGTAGATACCAATTTAGTGCGAGGATTGGATTATTATAATAAGAGTGCTTTTGAGTTTGTAAGTGATAATATAGGTTCTCAATCAGCAATAGCAGGTGGAGGAAGATATGATAAATTAGTAGAGTATCTTGATGGCAAACCTACTCCTGCTGTGGGATTTGCTTTGGGGATAGAGAGAATATTAGAACTTGTGGAGATGCCAATAGATAGTAGAGATGGAGTATATATTGGTGCTATGGTTGATGGTATTACAGATAGACTATTTGAGATAGCCTCTTCTATTAGAAAAACTACCAAAGCCAAAATAGAGTATGATAAAAAATCACTCAAAGCACATCTTAAAAATAGTGATAAGATAAATGCTAAATATTGTATTGTAGTGGGAGAAGATGAACTAAAAGATAATAAAATTTGGGTTAAAAATTTAGATAATAAAGAGCAACAAATTATATCTTTGAATGAGTTTTTGGTAGAAGTTTAAACTAAATGAAGAGAGGATAAACTCTCTTTATAAAATAATAATAAGATTAAACTTATAGCAGATGTCCCATACCACTTTTTTTGACTGCTAGATAATCTTTATTAAAATCATTCTCTTTTATTTTAATCTCTACTCTCTCCATTATTTCTATTGATGTGAGTGCATTTATTTTACTTGGATTATTTGTAAGAAGTCTAATTTTATCTATTTTAAACTCTTTTAGAATAAACTCTATTATTTTATAGTTTCGCTCATCGGCTTTAAATCCTAATTGATGATTAGCTTCAATTGTATTTAGCCCTTTATCTTGTAGTGCATAAGCATTTACTTTATTGAGTAGTCCTATATTTCTACCCTCTTGTCTATGATAAATTACCATTCCATTATGTTTAGCTATATGCCCCAAAGCATAATCCAACTGCTCTCCACAATCACATTTCAAAGAACCCAAAGCATCACCAGTAAGACACTCTGAGTGTATTCTAACAACTGGAGTATCAGAGAGATTTTCTGTAAAGATTACTAAATGTTCTTTTATATCATCTTCTAGTATCTCTTGAAATGATTGTATTTTAAAATTACCATATTTTGTAGGTAAATTTGCTATTTTTGATATTTTTATATTTTTCATTTTGCGATTATATCACACAATTTTAAATCTAATCTAAATCGCAACTAAACTTAGCATTAAATTTATCTTTAGTTGGAATATATTTGACTCCACTATAATTTCTAACGATAAATTCATTTGTAATAGTATTACCACTTTTTTTATCTATCACTTTTCTATGGAGTTCGTTACTTCTAAAGTAATCATTATCTATTTTTTCAAAGTAGTGATTTTTCTCATAGACTTTATATGAGTGTTTTAGTTCTGTATCTACTCTAATCTCTCCATATAAAAACTCATCATCAATAGATAATAGTAGTTGAATATCATAAGGGGTTGGGTTTTTAAATTGTAAATCTATATAGTTATACATTACAGTTGCACCACTTGCAAAAGGTAGGACTCTTTTATCATCAGAAAATGGGTCAAAGCTGTGATGGTGTCGCTCTATTATCTCTAATGGAGTATGTAATGCCATCCAGTATATAAGGTTTGATGATTGACAAATTCCACCACCAATAGCACCTCTTGGTACTCCATGGCGAAGCTCCATTCCCTCTTTGAAACCTCTTTTTGGGGTTGGCTTACCTAATAAATTGAAATATGAAAATATCTCATTTGGTTTGATGATAGTACCATTTAACTCTTCTACTACAATTTGAAGATTTTTAATCTTGTTATATTGCATATACATCTGGTCATCATCTAATTTTCTAATTAGTTTGCTTTTATGTTTTTTAATTCTATATTTAAGAGGAGTTTGATTTTTGAAGTTGCTATATTTCTCTTTTGAAAATAGCATATCCATCTTTCTATCAAATTGCTTGATTTTGATAGCAATTGATAGAAAAGATGGATGATAAGCTGATAAAGGCTTAATAAACTTTGGTTTCTTAAGCATTTATATCTTGGATATCTTTACCAAATATGTTACATTGTCCTGTAATTTTACATAATGGACAAAAGTTTGCTACACCTGCTACAAGAGGTATTACTCCTAAATAAAACCAAATAATACCCGTCATTATACCCACACCTATTAAACCAAGTCCTAAGACTATTCTAAATGGACGACAAATTTTTCTCATTTTTACTGCATTAATTCTCATAAATAAACCTTTTATTGTAATAAAAGATAATATAACATAAAAAAGATAACAGATAAATAATAGAAAAGTATATAGAGTTTAAAAAACTCTATATAATCAACTTACTTAGCAGGTGCTTCAGTAGTTGTATTAGTTTCAGCAGGTGTTTCTGATGCAAATGCAAATGTTGCAACAAAAAGTGCGATTAATACGATAGCTTTTTTCATTATGTTCTCCTTTATCAAAGTTAAGAAAATTATACAATGAAATTGAGAAAATGGTATATGATAATTTAATAAGAGTATATTCTTATTTTGATAGTGTTTCAAATCGTTACTTTTATTATATTTTAGTTACAATTTAAAATATTTTTTAGGAGTAGTTATGATTGTAGGAATAGAGGGTAAAATAGAAAAAAAAGAGCCAACACTATTACATATTAATGTAAATGGATTAATATATGAAGTTTTTGTATCAATTAATAGTTCTAATCTTATAGATAGTGAGAGCATTAAACTCTTTACAACTCAAATTATTAGAGAGGATTCATCAAATTTATTTGGATTTGTATCTAATGATGAGAAAAGAATGTTTGATACACTTATCAAAATCAATGGAGTAGGGGCTAAAGTTGCTTTGGCAATATGTTCTACATTCTCTCCTGATATATTCTCTAGGATAATATCAGACAAAGATGTAACAATGCTCAAAAAAGTCCCTGGTATTGGGCCCAAAAGTGCTAGTAGAATATTGGTAGAACTGGCTGATTTTATAGTATCAAATGATGATACAATAAGTAATAAATCAATGGTAGAGGCTGTAATGGCACTAGAGAGCTTAGGATTTAAAAAAGAGCATATAATAAAAGCACTTCAAGGATTAAGTGGAGATACACAATCACTTATCAAAGATGGACTCAAAAAGTTACAACGGATATAGTCTGTAACTTTTAGTTACATTAAACTTAAGATATAAATCAAACTATAGCTTTAAGTAATTCAATAACTCTCTTACGATAAAATTAAGTATAATTACATTAAAAATAGAATAGGAGACTTTATGAGTTTAGTTGCAGATTATAAAGCACATACACAAGAGAGAGCAGAGTTAGGTGTCCCACCGTTAGCTTTAACAGCAGAGCAGGTAACACAATTAGTTGAGTTATTAAAAGCAGATAAAATAGAGGAAGAAGAGTATCTATTGGATTTGTTGAAAAATCGTATTCCAGCTGGTGTTGATGATGCAGCTTATGTAAAAGCGGCATTTTTAAATGCTATTGTTCATGAAGATGCACACTCTCACGCAGTAGATAGAGTAGAAGCAGTAAAGATACTTGGTAAGATGTTAGGTGGATTTAATGTTGGACCACTTATCGATGGACTGAGAAATCATAATGTTGCAATAGCTCAAGAAGCAGCAGACCAATTAAAAAATACAATTTTAGTATATGGTGATTTTGAAGTTGTAAAAGAGTTGATGGAACATGGTAACCCTTTTGCTAAACAGGTAATAGAGTCTTGGGCAAATGCTGAATGGTTTACAAACAAGCCAGAGATGGCAAAAGAGATTACTCTAACTGTATATAAAGTACCAGGTGAGACTAATACAGACGATTTATCTCCTGCTTCTGAAGCATTTACAAGAGCAGATATTCCACTTCATGCAAACTCATTTTTAGTTAGTAGAATGGAAAAACCACTTGAGACTATGGCTAAACTTAAGGAAAATGGTTATCCATTAGCTTATGTTGGTGATGTTGTAGGTACTGGTAGTAGTAGAAAATCAGGGATTAATTCAGTTCAATGGCATATGGGTGTAGATATTGATGGTATTCCAAATAAAAGAACAGGTGGTATTGTAATTGGTGATATTATTGCTCCGATTTTTTTTAATACAGCAGAAGATAGTGGTTGTATTCCAATTCAAGCACCTGTGGGTAAACTTGAAACTGGTGATGTAATTACAGTTAAACCTTTTGATGGTGTAATTGAGAGAGATGGTGAGGTTGTAAGTGAGTTTAAAATTGCTCCAAATACTCTTCCTGATGAGATGAGAGCAGGTGGTAGAATACCACTAATTATTGGTAAAGGTTTGACTGCCAAAGCTAGAGAAGCATTAGGTATGGATAGTGGAGATATATTCTTAACTCCAGAACAACCAGCTGATGATGGTACAGGATTTACACTTGCTCAAAAGATGGTGGGTAAAGCTTGTGGTATGGAGGGTGTAAAGCCAGGTATGTATTGTGAACCAATCGCTACAACTGTTGGTTCTCAAGATACAACAGGACCAATGACAAGAGATGAGATTAAAGAGTTAGCAGCACTTAGTTTTGGTGCTGATATGACTATGCAATCATTTTGTCATACTGCTGCTTATCCAAAACCAGCTGATATTGAACTTCAACATACTCTTCCAGAGTTTTGGACAAGTAGAAAAGGATTTATCCTTAGACCAGGTGATGGTGTAATTCATAGTTGGTTAAATAGATTGTGTCTTCCTGATACAGTAGGTACTGGTGGTGATAGTCATACAAGATTCCCAATAGGTATATCTTTTCCTGCAGGTAGTGGTCTTGTAGCATTTGCAGGAGTTACAGGTATGATGCCTTTAACAATGCCTGAATCTGTAAAAGTTAAATTTAGTGGGACTATGCAACCAGGAATTACTTTGAGAGACTTGGTAAATGCCATTCCTCATCAAGCTATAAAAGATGGTTTACTTACAGTTGATAAAAAAGGTAAAAAGAATATTTTTGCAGGTACAGTTGTAGAGATAGAGGGACTTGAAGACCTTAAGTGTGAACAAGCATTTGAACTAAGTGATGCTTCAGCAGAGAGAAGTGCTGCTGCATGTACAGTCAAGCTTAATCGTGAACCAGTAGTTGAGTATCTTGAATCAAATATTGTATTGATTGAAGAGTTGATAGCACAAGGTTATAGTGATGCAACTACACTTCAAAGAAGAGCAGATAAGATGAGAGATTGGATTGAAAATGGTGAATTAATGGAAGCTGATAGTGATGCTAAATATATCGCTACTATTAATATAAATCTTGATGAGATTAAAGAACCAATCTTAGCTTGTCCAAATGACCCAGATGATGTAAAAACTCTTACTGAAATTAGAGAAGCAGGACTTAGAACAGAGATTGATGAGGTATTTGTAGGAAGTTGTATGACAAATATTGGTCTTTTCCGTGCTGCGGGTGAGATTTTAAGAGGTGAGGGTGCAGTAGCTAATAAATTGTGGATTTGTCCTCCAACAAAAATGGATGAGAAGACTCTTCAAGAGGAGGGATACTACTCTGTATTTGGTATGGCAGGGGCAAGAACTGAAATTCCAGGATGTAGTTTATGTATGGGTAATCAAGCTAGTGTTGCTCAAAATGCTTTTGTATTTAGTACATCAACAAGAAACTTTGATAATAGACTAGGTAAAGGAAGCCAAGTATATCTAGGAAGTGCTGAACTTGCTGCTGTTGTTGCTTTAAAAGGGGCATTACCAACTGCTGATGAGTATCTTGAAATTGTTGCAAACAAAATTACTCCAGAGATGAGTGATGATGTATATAAATATCTTAACTTTAATAAAGTTTCTAAAGATGAATTAGAAGCGATGGTTAGATAAGGGTTATTTAAAGGGTGGGATTTCACCCACCTTTGTATAATATAAAGGATAAAATTATGAGTTTGATAAATGTTCTTTTCTTAGTGTTGGTTTTTGGTGCTATCTATTTTATTATGATTTACAATAAATTTGTATCTCTTAGTGCAGGTATTGATGCCTCTTGGTCTGATATTGATATTCAATTAAAAAGGCGATATAATCTTATTCCTGCTTTGGTAGATACTGTAAAAGGTTATACCAAATATGAATCAGATACACTAGAAAAAGTGATACAAGCTAGACAACAAGGTATGAGTGCCAAAAATATGACAGAGAAACGAGAGGCTACGACAATGCTCTCATCTGCATTAGGTGGTTTCTTTGCACTAGCAGAGGCATATCCTGAGCTTAAAGCTGATAGGTCATTTATGAAACTCCAAAATGAACTCTCAAATATTGAAGAGACTATTCAAAATGCAAGACGATATTATAATGCAATAGTTCGTGATAATAATGCAAAAGTTGATTCTTTCCCTGATTTGATTATTGCACAAAAATTTGATTTCCAAAAAAGAGAATATTTTGAATTAGATGAGAGTGAGGCTACAGCAGTAAAACAGATGCCAAAAATAAATCTATGAGAAATCTATTTCTCATACTTATCTTATTTACCTCTTTACTATTTGCCCAATTTAAACCTTGGGGCTTATACCCAAAAAGGTGCATATCTATATAAATATCTATTAGGATTTAAAAAGTTTATGAGTAGAGTAAAAAGCGATGAGATAAAAAGAAGATTAGAAGAAGACCCCCTATATTTAGAAAAAACCCTCCCTTACGCTCTATTATTTGGATTAAATAAACATTGGATTGAACTATTTGATAAACTAAATGTACCTCACCCAACTTGGTATCATGGTTCATTACATAATATCACATATCTATCTAGTGCCATAGACAAAGCATCATCACAACCCCCATCTAACGAAGGTGGCTCATCAGGTGGTGGTGGCTTCTCTGGAGGAGGAGGTGGCTCTTGGTAGTTATTGTATTGAAAAAAAAGAAACAATAAAAACAATAGCCCAAGGTATATCAAAGTATATATTAAACTGATGTTAATATTAGAGACACTATCAACAAACAGAGATTTAAAAGAGAAGATAAAGGAGGCAGAAGAGATGTTAAGAGATATAAAATATGAAGATTTACCTAGTTATGAGATTGGATATAATAATGCTATTATAAAAGAACTTAATATTAAAAAAGAGGAATTATTAGAGTATATGAAAAATAAAAATAATTCATAATTAAAAAATTTTAATTATGAATTGATATTATAAGATACTTCTAATCACAATCGCATAGTGCATTACAAAAAGATTTATTATAAATATAGCCATTGAAGAGGCTCTTGAAATTAGGTGTTCAAGATGTGTTCTCTCTCTGTTATTTGTTTTAAATGCTATATATGTATGGGTTATTGTAACCAATATAATTATAGATACAAGTATAAGCTTTTTACGAAGAGACTCTATTACATGGCTATCCATGGAGTTATCAAATAGAATACTAATTAGTCCATTCTCTACTATCATAAATATTCCAGTAGATACTAAAATAAGAAGAGATACTATCTCAAAATATCCAAATATTGGCCCTACTCGTGGATATACTGCTTTTTGGTCATCTTTATCCCTAAGTGAAACTCCCAAAATAAACATAAATACACTACCACCTATCCACGAAATAGCCGCGATTAGGTGTATATGAAAAGTCCAACCCATCTTAACTCTCTATATTAAGCACAGCCATAAATGCCTCTTGTGGGACTTGGACGCTACCGATTGATTTCATTCTTTTTTTACCAGCTTTTTGTTTCTCTAGTAGTTTTCTTTTTCGTGTAATATCTCCACCATAACATTTAGCAGTTACATTTTTACCCATTGATTTCACATTACTTCTTGCTATGATATTATTTCCAATACTTGCTTGAATTGCTACTTCAAATAGTTGTCTAGGGATTAACTCTTTTAGAGATTTTACAAATGCTAATCCTCTTGTTCTTGCTTTGCTATTTGGTACGATGATTGATAAGGCATCTACTACTTCTCCTGCTACTTTAATATCAAGTTTGACTAAATCCCCCTCTCTAAATCCGACAGTTTCATAATCAAAACTTGCATAACCTTTTGTTGTGCTTTTGAGTTTATCATAAAAATCCATAACAATCTCATTCATTGGAATATCATACTCTAATAACACTCTTGTCTCATTTAGATAATCCATTTTTATCTGAATACCACGACGGTTATTTAGAAGTTTGATAATATTTCCAACAAACTCTTGTGGAGTTAGAATTGTAGCTTTTACATAGGGTTCTAAAATTTTATCAATATTTTGAGGTTCAGGTAAATCACTTGGGTTTTGGATTACAATCTCTTCGCCATTTGTTTTGATAACTCTATATACAACAGTTGGGGCAGTAGCTATTAAATCAAGATTAAACTCTCTCTCTAATCTCTCTTTGATAACCTCCATATGAAGCATTCCCAAAAATCCTGTTCTAAATCCACTACCTAATGCCAAAGAGCTTTCAGGTTCAAAGCTAATAGAACTATCATTTAGTTTTAGCTTATTTAGAGCATCTCTAAGCTCTTCAAATTTATCTGTTTCAATTGGATATAATCCTGCAAATACAAAAGACTTAGCAGGTTCAAATCCATCTATTACCTCTTCTGTTGGATTTTTAGTCATTGTAAGTGTATCACCTACTTGAATACCATCAACTGTCTTAAGCCCCATTACAACTATACCAATTTCACCTGTTTTAATCTCATCTGTTTTGATTGGAGCGATTGGGTTTGGATACATCAAATCTAATACTTGATGGTCATCTTTTGTACCTTTAACATGAGCCATTTCACCTTTTTTGATACTTCCATCAAATACTCTTACAAGTGCCAAAGCACCTAGATATTGGTCAAACCAACTATCATAAATAAGAGCTTTTGTAGGTTTATTTGCATCTCCATCTGGTGCAGGAATTTTATCTACAATAGTATCAATAAGCTCTTTTACACCAAGCCCAGTTTTAGCTGAAACTAGATTATGTTCTGTACAATCAAGCCCAATAGCATTTTCAACTTCCATCAAAACTCTATCAGGTTCGGCAGATGGTAAATCAATCTTATTTACAACAGGCAAAAGCTCCAAATCATTCTCAATAGCAATATATACATTAGCTATTGTTTGAGCCTCCACTCCTTGTGCAGCATCAACTATAAGTAATGCACCATCACTAGAAGCCAATGAACGACTAACCTCATAAGAGAAATCCACATGCCCAGGGGTGTCAATAAGATTTAGTATATAATGCTCACCATCTTTGATATAATCAAGCCTTACGCTTTGGGCTTTGATTGTGATACCTCTCTCTTGTTCTATATCCATAGTATCCATTACTTGAGAAGACATCTCTCTATCTGATACTGCTCCACACTCTTGGATAATACGGTCTGCTAATGTGCTTTTTCCATGGTCAATATGAGCAATTATTGAAAAGTTACGAATATTTTTTTGCATTAACTGTTCTCAAATAGTGAGTTTACACTCTCATTATTATGTACTCTTCTAATCACTTCACCTAACATTGGAGCAGTTGATAATACTTTGATTTTGGGAGAGCTTTTTGGTAGGGCAATTGTATCAGATACTACAAGTTCATCTAAATCACCCTTTTCAATTCTACCATAAGCAGGACCTGATAGCACAGGGTGAGTACAACATGCCATTACAGAAGTAGCCCCTAAGTTTTTAAGAGCCGTAGCTGCTTTTACCATAGTCCCTGCTGTATCAATCATATCATCAATAAGGATTATATCTTTACCCTCTACATTACCAATAATATTCATCACTTCAGACTCATTAGCTTTTTCTCGTCTTTTATCTACTATAGCCATCTCAAGACCAAGTTTATCTGCAAAATATCTAGCACGAGCCACACCACCAACATCAGGAGATGCAATCATTGGATTTTTAAGATTTTTTGATTTGATATAATCCATAAATATAATAGCCCCATAAAGATTATCAACAGGAATATCAAAAAACCCTTGAATTTGAGAAGCGTGTAAATCAACTGTTACCATTCTTGTAATCCCTGATGTTTCCATCAAGTTTGCCACAAGTTTAGCAGTAATTGGCACTCTAGGAGCTGCTTTTCTATCTTGTCTAGCATATCCATAGTATGGCACTACTGCTGTAATTGATTTGGCAGATGAGCGTTTAAGAGCATCTGTCATAATAAGAAGTTCCATTAAATTAGCATTTGCAGGGGCTGAAGTGGGCTGTATAATAAATATATCTTTACCTCTTACACTCTGTGTAATTTGTACACTTATCTCACCATCAGAAAATCTTTTTATACTAGCTTGTGCAACAGGAAGTTCAAGATATGTAGCTATATCTTGAGCTAATTTTTCGTTAGAAGTACCAGAAAAAATCATATAATCACTCATTAAAAACCTTTTGTTCTATATATTATAATTTGAGGATATATTACTATTATTTTTATAAGAGTATGATTTAAACCCTACTTTTTATAAAAAGAAAAAAGTTTTTCATCTTTAAATTCCATTTTATGCTTTAGTATAAAAATTATACTATTAATATTTGTAGCTATCTTATCTCTATTATCTAAATCTTGGGATAGACTTTTAGATATAATTTTGAGTATATCTTGTTGCATATCTTTCATTTGAGATTGATTATTTTTAAGTGTTGTAAGAATATTTTTATTATTCTCATAATATTTAAAAATATATTTAAAAAATTCAAAATCTATTCTCATTAAATATGCCAAAAACTCTACTTTAAAGTCGCTAAAATGCTCTTTAATCATATAGTCATTGATAATATCTAACATATCTAATAAACTCTCTAATCTATCTATCAAAAGAGCATACTCTTTTTCAAGTTCTTGTGGTAAATTACTATTGTAACCATCTTTATTACTACTAAATATATCAAACAGACCAAACATCTAAAAATTCCTTATGTTCATAATGTAGAATAATACAATAAATAAGATAAAAGGTTTGTAAGATTTAATAAATTTTAGATATAGTTTCAATATTTTTATTTATAGGTTTGTTTATGCTGAAATTTTTGATTGCTATTATCGTTTTTTTGTCTATTGTTATGATTAATCTTTTTAAAGATGGTAATAATATCTGTGATATAGATGATGATGTATATATACAGAGAGAATTTATCAAAAATAGACCACACAAGCCTCTATATCAACCATCTGCTAATAGAAAATTTATATATCTATCATTTGATGATGGACCACTTAATGGAAGCCAAAATGTAAATAGCTTATCATTAAAGTATAAAGCTTATATGAGTGTATTTATCGTAGGAGAGCATCTTTTGATAAGTAATAACTATAAACGCTATCTTAATAATTATATCCAAAATCCCTTTATAGAAGTGAGTAACCATAGCTACTCTCATGCAAATAACCAATATAGTAAATTTTATAGTAATCCCAAAGGTGTATTAGAAGATTTTAATAAAAGTATGAACCTATTAGGACTTGATAATAAAATAATAAGACTCCCTGGTAGAAATATATGGGCATTTGATAATAGAACTCAAAATATCTCCAAAACCAAAGATACTGTAAACTTATTGACTAATAATGGATTTAAATTAATAGGTTGGGATATTGAGTGGAGATATGACCCCATAACCAAAAAGCCAATAGGCACGGCTCAAGAGTTTTTTAAAAAGCTAGTAAAAAGAATTAAGCATAACCAAGAGCTTGTCACCCCATCTAACATAGTAGTACTACTACACGACCCAATGTTTAGAAAAAAATGCAAAGCCAAAGAGCTAGAAAATTTAATTACTCTTATAAAGGCTAATAAAAACTATGTGTTAGTTCCACTTAGTAGGTATCCGATAATCTAAAATATTTTTTAAACTTAGTAAGATATAATATATAAAAATTATATTATTAGGTTTATATTATGAGTAAGAAAATATTAAGTTTAGATTTGAGAATTACATCTATTGGTTACTCTTAAAAATTGTTATAGATACAAAAATTACACTTGCATAAAATCCCTCATATATTTGGATACTATTATTTGTATAGTTATTATATGGAATTGAAGCAAAAATTGATATAAAGGCATCTTTTAAATCTTCTAAATTTGCTCTTCTTAAAGCTTTACTTATATCTTTTCTTTTTAAAGATTATCAATAGTTAAATATCCTGATTGATATAAAATCACCTCTAAATCAATATAATCTATATCAAAGCTATTTAATAGTTTTTCATTTACTACTAAGTTTGATAATTTAGGTAAGAAATAGCTACTTTTTTTTATTAATTTAATTAAAAATGTTGGTGTACCACTTATCATAGATATATACATTAAATAACTCTCTGTTTCCTTCAAATATATTGGCTAATGTATCAAGAAATAGGCTTTTACCAAATCTTCGTGGGCGAGATAGAAAATAAAACTTAGTTCCACTCTCTATTAAATCATAAGCCTCTTTTGTTTTATCAATATAAAGATAATCTTTGGTTATTAACTCTTTAAATGTCTATATTCCTATTGGTAGCTTTTTCATAATATCTTCTCTAACTTTTTTATTTATTATAACATAAAAAAATATAGGATATAATACTTTTATGAAAACAATATTAATAACAAATGATGATGGATATGACTCTAAGGGTATATTGGCTTTGGTTGATGCCCTTAAGCCATTAGGTAGAGTGGTGGTGGTAGCACCTAGTGTAGAGAAATCAGCTTGTGGGCATTCGCTTACTCTTACTCGTCCACTTAGATTTATAGAGGTAGAAAAGGATTTTTATAGGCTTGATGATGGTACTCCTACAGATTGTATATTTTTAGCCCTTGATAAGCTTTTTAGTGATATTAAGCCTGATATTGTGGTATCAGGGATTAATAGAGGGGCTAATATGGGAGAGGATATTACATATTCAGGGACTGCTAGTGCTTCTATGGAGGCAGTGCTTCAAGGTATCGCATCTATTGCTATATCACAAGTCTGTGCTAATATGTGTGAGAATATAGATAAATTAGAGTATAAATTAGCCAAAGAGACTATATATAAAGTAGTAAAAGATATTCTTGAAGGTAGGTTTAAGTTACCAAATAGAAAGTTTTTAAATATAAATATTCCACCAATTCCACCACAAGATTGCAAGGGATTTAAAGTAACAAAAGCAGGGAATAGAGAGTATCATAACCATTGTGAAGTACATTATAATCCAAGAGGTAAAGAGTATTATTGGATAGGATTACCAAGACTTGAATGGATAGATAATAGAGATAAACAGATAAGTGATTTTGAAGCAATAAGTCAAAATTATGTATCTATTACACCTATTCATCTTGATATGACAAGTTATGATGATATAGAGAGTTTGAAGAGTATTTATGAGGTTTAGTAGATGTCAGACTCTATTTGGAGATGAGGATTTTGATAAGATACAAAATGCTAAGATACTGATTTTGGGAGTTGGAGGAGTGGGAAGCTATGCTTTGGATTGTTTGTATCGTAGTGGGGTAAGTGATATTACAGTAGTTGATTATGATACTTATGATATTACAAATCAAAATAGACAGATAGGTTCAGAGGCAGTAGGGGAGCTAAAAGTAGAGAGATTAAAGGTGCTATATCCAAATATTACAACTATAAATCAAAAAATGGATTTAGAATGGGTGGCAAACTTTGATTTTGAACCATACTCTCTTGTGGTTGATTGTGCTGATACTACTAGAGTCAAGATTGAAGTAGCTAAGATAGTATATAAAAAGCTTATAATGTCTGTAGGAAGTGCTAAAAGATATGATACTACCAAAATTGAAGTGGCATCAATTTGGAAAACTCATGGTGATAGACTTGCTAGAAAGATTAGAAATGAGTTAAAAAAAGCTAAGTTTGATAGAAATTTCACAGTAGTATTTTCACATGAAGAGGATAGATGCAAAGAGAAAGGTAGCTTTGTAGGTGTAACTGGGGCTTTTGGATTGATGATATGTAGTGAAGCTATTAAGAGAGTTATTAAATAAAAATAGTATAATCAAAAAAAATTTAATGAGTGAGAAAATATGAAGTTTAATAAGAGTATAGAGGCATTTGAAGAGGCTTATAGAGTAATCCCTGGTGGAGTGGATTCTCCTGTAAGAGCATTTAGTAGTGTAGGTGGGACTCCTCCATTTATAGATAGAGGTGAGGGTGGATATTTAATTGATATTGATGGTAATAGATATATTGATTTTGTACAGAGTTGGGGGCCACTTATATTTGGTCATTGTGATAGTGATATAGAACAAGCGGTAGAACACAGTATCAAAAAAGGGCTTAGCTTTGGAGCACCTACAACTACTGAAACAGAGTTGGCTAATGAGATAGTTGAGATGTTTGATAATATTGATAAACTAAGATTTGTAAGTAGTGGTACAGAGGCAGTTATGAGTGCGTTAAGACTTGCTAGAGGATATACTTATAGAGATGATATTATTAAATTTAAGGGGTGTTACCATGGACATAGTGATTCTCTATTAGTTCAAGCAGGAAGTGGAGCTACAACATTTGGAACTCCTAGTAGCCCAGGTGTACCTGCTGATTTGACTAAGCATACTCTACTTGCTACTTATAATGATATAGATAGTGTGAAAAAGTGTTTTGAAGATAGTGATGGTATAGCTTGTGTAATAATTGAACCAATAGCAGGAAATATGGGATTAGTTCCTGCTACTGATAAATTTTTAGAAGAGATTAGAGAGCTATGTAATGAGTATGGGGCATTACTAATTTTTGATGAGGTTATGAGTGGATTTAGAGCATCTCTTAAAGGCTCACAAGGAATTACAACAGTAACACCTGATATTGTAACTTGGGGTAAAGTAATTGGTGCAGGTATGCCTGTGGGTGCTTTTGGGGCAAGTGCTAAAATTATGGCTAGATTATCACCAGAGGGGGATATATATCAAGCAGGGACTCTAAGTGGAAACCCAATAGCTATGAGTGCTGGACTTGCTTCAATTAAAAAGTTAAAAGTAAATCCAGAAATATATGAAACTCTAAATCAAAGAGCAGTTAGATTAATGGAGGGCTTTGAAGAGGGTGCAAAAGAGGCAGGGATAGATATAGTTACAGATACAAGAGGTTCTATGTTTGGCTTCTTCTTTAGCGATAAACAAGTAACAAATTTTGATGAAGCTTTGGAGAATAATAGCAAAAGATTTGGAGAGTTTCATAATAAAATGTTAGCTAATGGAATATATTTAGCTTGTTCAGCTTATGAAACAGGATTTATATCAACAGCTACCACTGATGAGATGATAGAAGAGTCTATTAAAGTAGCCAAAGAGGTTATGAAAGAGTTGAGATAATTACTTCAACTCTTCTACTAAATACTCCCCCGTATAACTACCACTATTTTTATAATCTTTGGCTAGTTGTTTGGGGTTACCAGTGGCTATAATCTCTCCACCCTTATCGCCTCCCTCTCTACCCATATCTATAATATAATCACTATTTTTTATCATATCAAGGTTATGTTCTATTACTATTACACTATTTCCAAGCTCTACTAAATGGTGTAATACTCCCGTAAGTCTATCTACATCAGCAAAATGTAATCCAGTTGTTGGTTCATCTAAGATATATAGTGTGTTTCCTGTATCTCGTTTGCTAAGTTCTTTGGATAGTTTAATCCTTTGAGCCTCTCCTCCACTTAGAGTTACGGCGTTTTGTTTAAGTTTGAGATAGCCTAATCCCACAGCTTGTAGGGTTGAGAGTTTATTATATATATTTGGGATAGCTTTAAAAAACTTTAATGCTTCAACTACACTCATATCCAATACTTGAGCTATATTTTTGCCTTTATACTCTATCTCTAAAGTCTGTCTATTATATCTTGTACCTTTACAACTATCACATGATACCATCACATCAGGTAAAAAGTGCATCTCTATCTTTATCTCTCCCTCTCCCTCACACTTATCACATCTACCACCCTTGACATTAAAGCTAAATCTACCTATCTTATAGCCTCTTAGTTGTGCCTCTTTGGTTTTGCTAAATAGTTTTCGTATCTCGTCCATTACTCCTGTATAGGTAGCTGGGTTACTTCGTGGGGTTCGCCCTATTGGGCTTTGGTCAAGATATATTGCTTTATCTAACTTATCTAATCCTCTAATCTCTACACCATCTACTTTGTGTATTTTTTTGGCATGGTTTAAAATCTCTCTAGCAGTTGGTAGTAAAGTCTGTAATATTAATGAGCTTTTACCACTTCCACTTACACCAGTAATAGATACAAAGTTTCTAAGTGGGATTTTAACAGATAGATTTTTAATATTATTAATATTTACATTTTTGACACTTATCCACTCTTTTTGAGGGTGAGAGTTATCATATTTAACCTCTTTTCTACCATACATATAATCAGCCGTTAGAGTATTAGCATCTTTTAGCTCCTTTGGAGTACCACTAAATACAATATTACCCCCATACTCTCCTGCGCCCTCTCCAATATCAATAATATAATCAGCAGAAGCAATAGTCTCTTTGTCATGTTCTACTACTATTACACTATTCCCCTTATCTCTAAGAGATTTTAGAGTTTTGATAAGCTTTTTGGTATCTCTCTCATGTAATCCTATACTTGGTTCATCTAATACATACATTACACCCGTAAGCCCCGAACCGATTTGAGATGCTATTCGTATCCGTTGAGCCTCTCCTCCTGAAATAGTTCTTGCATCACGACTAAGAGTAATATATCCCAATCCTACATCATATAAAAAATATAATCTCTCTCTTATCTCTTTGAGTATTGGTTGAGCAATCTGCTTTGATTGTGGGCTAAGATAAGCAAAATTATCACTATTATCAAAATATTTCAAAGACTCCTCTATTGGCATATCTATAATATCAGATATATTTTTATCCCCTATCTTCACAGCTAATGAACTATGTGATAATCTATGCCCACTACACTCTTGACAAATATTTTCACTCATATAATCACTTACATCTTTGCTATCACTAAATAGCTCTTTGGAGAATTTAATTACACCTGCCCACCTCTTTTTGATAGTGTGTTTTTTCCATTTAAAGGTTACCTCTACGGCTTTACCATCTAATATTAGCTTTTTATCTTTGGTTGATAGTTCATTAAAAGGTATATCTATATCAATACCATTTTGATTACAAAACCCCTCTAAAAAATGCTTATAATAACTTCTATTAAATCCATACATTGTAGTAATAGCACCTTTTGATATAGATTTATCTCCTTTGATAATCTTATCCAAATCAATATCATAGCTAATACCCAACCCATCACACCGACTACAAGCACCTTTAGGAGAGTTAAAAGAGAAACTTACAGGTTCAAGTGCTTCATAGCTAAGCTTACAATCAAAACAGGCAAAATGCTCTGAATAATGAGAGATATTTCCATCAAGAGTATCAATCTCTACCTCTCCATAGCTAAGCCCCAAAGACTTCTCTACTCCTTGTGCTACTCTATCTCTATTATCCTCTTTGATTATAACTCTATCAACTACTACTTTAATAGTATGTTTTTTAGTTTTAGATAGCTCTATCTCTTCATCAAGTCTAATTATCTCTCCATCAATTACAGCACGAATAAATCCCTTATGCCTAAGAGACTCAATTAACTCTCCAAAACTCCCCTTTTTCTCTTTGATAAGTGGAGCTAAAATCATAAGTTTTGTACCATTGGGAAGTTTTAAAACCTCTTCTATTATATCACTAGCACTCATAGAACTAATTGGTTTATCACATTTATAACAGTACTGCTCTCCCACTCTAGCAAAAAACAACCGTAAATAATCATAAATTTCTGTAATAGTCCCCACCGTAGAACGAGGATTTTTGCTTGTAGTCTTTTGGTCAATAGCAATTGAGGGAGTAAGCCCCTCTATCTTATCAACATCAGGCTTACCCACTCGCCCCAAGAATTGTCTAGCATAAGATGAGAGAGATTCAATATATCTCCGTTGCCCCTCAGCATATAGAGTAGAGAATGCCAAACTACTCTTACCACTACCACTAATACCTGTAATTACAACTAATCTATTTTTGGGAATTACTAAATCAATATTTTTAAGATTATGCTCTCTTGCCCCATATACTTCTATATTATCTATACTCAACTTATCTCACTTATAGGTTTTTAGAATATTATAACATTTTTTATTGCTTTTTGGTAGGGTGCGATTTCTATCGCACCATTAAATATATTTATAATTGAAGTATGTTATAAGAAATGATAAAAATAAATTAAATTATTTATTCTTATCAAGATAAAACGGAGTTACAATTTAACTTTATTTAGCTAATTCAATAAGTTCTTTATCTTTAAAAAGTAAACTATTTACAATTTCACTTATATTTTTTTTCTGTTTCTTAGCTAACTTAGAGATAAAATTTTCTATCTCAGGGTCAAGATAAATTGGTAAATTAGATATACTCTTTTGACTATATGGATTTTTTATTGAACTACTAAAATCATACTCTTTTCTCATTATAAAATTATCCCTTTATATAAATCATATACAGGAAAAGCTAAATCATAATCATTCCATTCTATTTCACCAAACTCTAAATTAAAATTTTTAAATAGGTTTTTATCTTTATATTTTTGTATATTAGGATGTTGAGATTTTAGTATAAAATTTCTGAAATCCAAAATATTCTCTTTACCATCATTAAACTTTAGATATATTTTATAGTCATCTATATATTTAGCCTTTTTAATAGATATAATTTTAGGCATAATTATTTTACCTTTCCATTGATTTTTATACATTGTATTGATTTATGATATACAAAATAATCTATCCATTTCTTAACAATATCTTCTTTAAATTTAGAAACAAAGTTTTTAAATTCCTTTAACTCTTTTTTTGGAAGTGATTTTTTACCTTTTACATCTTTAATTTTAATATCTATAATATTACCATCAACTATAATAAATTCAGCTTTTGATTCACAAGATTGAAATTTACCATGGACATGTATAGGTTCATGCTCATTGGAATAAAACATTATAATAATTCCAAGATATTCAAATATTTTAGGCATATTTGCTCTTTTACTTTTAAGATACTTATATTATATCATAAAATTATTCCAACTTCAATATATCAGAAATGGAACTACCATTAAATTTACATACACAATATATAACAAATGATAAAAATGAGAGAGTATCTGTGATTATACCTATAAATGAATTTGAAAAGATGAAGAAGTTATATCACATCAAGATATATTAAAAGAATTAAAGCAAGATGGAATTATTTAAAATAAAGTGGAAAAGTCTGCCCAAAAAGAGCTTAAAAATATTAGGAAGTAAAGATATTTTTAAGATCAAGATTAATAATTATAGAGTAGTATATTCTATAAATAATGGAGAGTTAATTATAGAGATAATTAGAGTAAGACATAGAAAAGATGTTTATATAAATATTAATTAAAGTATGAATTCCACCTCATAGAGGATGGAACTAGAGGTGTTGCAAGTAAAATCATGATCATTCCATTTCACCAAACTCTAAATTAAAGTTTTTAATATGATATAACATATTTATCAATCATCTCTTTTAATTCCACATCTAAGATATTTTCTTTATCAGATTTTGAATAAATAGTTATTAAAGATATTTCATTTTTTTCATTAACCAAATATGTAATTACTCTATACCCAGCACTTTTACCCTTGTTTATATCACTATTTTTTAATCTAATTTTAAATATATTATTTCCAAGACTCACCCCCATAGTAGGATTAAGTTCTAACTCATTAGCAAGTCTTAAAATATCTTTTTTGATATTTTTATACTTTTTATTTAAAATTTTAAGATTTTTTATAAACTCAGGAGTAGGAATAACTTTATAACTCATCTAAAATATACTTTAACTCTTTTTTTTCCAATTCCCCACTATTTTGAAGCTTAACCTCTTCTAAACCTTTTTTTAAACTTTGTTTTATATTATAATTCTCAATATAGTCTATTAGATTAGCAATAAATCTATTTTTATCACTATGACACTCTTGTTTATAAAAATTTTCAACGATAGGATTATTGATATTTAATGATAACATATTAAATTCCTTATTTTTATTTATTATATCATAAAATTATCGTATATTTTGGTAGGTTCGGTTTTAACCGAACATTTAATATATTTATCATTAAAGTATGTTATAATAAAATTATTAAATATAACAAGGATTATTTATGGCATTAAAAATAAAAAATGGAAAGGTTATAAATATAGCACCACCAAGAAATTTAACAAAAAAGCAGTTAAAAAAGATTGAAGATACTCCTATAAATAAAAGACTGATAAAATCAGCTACTTCAAGAAAATATAATATTGTGAGTGCTTAATTGATAAAAATTATAAAATATGATAATAGTTATTTAGGTTATAATTTAGATATAGAGATATATTCTACCCCAAAAGTCAAGACAATAAAAAAAATAATCTAATTCTACCTCAAATTTTCTACCTTACCCTACTTTTTTACTCAAATCATCATAATGTTGATTA
>Ga0256842_1001091_pt1 | contig 22507 bp, 21 predicted proteins | sample 4559240metaG_FD_185973 | JGI IMG/M metagenome (GOLD analysis project Ga0256842, IMG submission 185973) | Hydrothermal vent microbial communities from Guaymas Basin, Mexico - 4559-240 | ecosystem: Environmental > Aquatic > Marine > Hydrothermal vents | place: Mexico: Guaymas Basin | collected... | reverse complement strand
ATAATCCTTTTTATACACATCCTTTGCTCGAAGGTGTTCTCTAATAACTAAAAACTCAGTCTCCTTTATTATGGGGTGCCACTTCTCAAAAGCCCTTCTTTTCCTTTCTTCAACGGCTTCAAATTCCAAGGCTGTTCTAAACTCAACTTTGGGCTCTTCCGTTGGGCTTCTCATGGTGGGCTTCAAAAATCCAACAATCTGGGTCTGGACAACTTCCATGTGGCAGGCCTCCGCAAAGGTTCTCAAAATACCCTATGTGTGCAACATATTTATAAGTTTTTTGGTGCAACATTAAATTAATTTTTCGTGCAACATAAAGGCAGAGTTTAATCAAGAACAGTTTGAATTGTATTTAATGCAATTCGAAATTTTGAACATTAACCTCGTTGGGAGTGAAGCAGGTTCTCTCACAAGAGCTGGTATTTTTGAAATGGTGCCAAGCTTTAGAAAGCTCTAAAAGTGAATGAGGGGGGAGATACCAACTGATTTAACTCTCTTATGGAGCGAGCACGGGGGGCTTGCCTCCCGCGCGCAGCGGAATATGGTGGGTTTCAACCCGCCTCGGGCTTTGCCCGAAATAGCTCCTTAACAGTTGCACACTACAGAATGAACAATGGAAAGGCGAACAAAAGAAAAATTAGACTTCATAGCTGAGTCCAAGCTTTTTCCGTATGTAATTTGAAATGTCCAGTCCTTCTTTGCTTGCTTCTTCAAGGATTTTGTTATATTCTTCCTCCGTGACTCTAATGGAGATCCATTTGGTTCTTCTTACTGGACCAAAGAGGGCTTTGGCTTCTGCTTCCCAGAACTCTTTTAGGGCTTTAGCTTTAGCTTTAATTATTCTTGCTCCAGTAAGCCCTAAAAATTCCCTCTCGAGTATTTCTTTGAACTCTTGGAGTGTTTCTTCGTCCTTATTATTGTATTTTGAAAACTCGGAGAGTGCTATTTTAACTGCCTCACTTCCTTCTTTAAGCCCTTTGGATTTGAGGATTGCTTCAAAGGCTTTAACTCCAGCAGCTGGTATTTTGGATTTGCCAGTAATGGGAGCATTTATCTCGTTGAGCTTTTTGAGGATAGATTCAAACATTTTTCCTTCACCCTTTGTATTATCTTCATTAAGGCTTAATGTTGCACTATTTAAATAGATTATGTTGCACTTCTTTTTTAGAAAGAGTTAAATATTACTACCATAGTTTTGAATTTTAGTGAGGAGTTATGAAGCGTCTGGTAACACTTTGTTTCATATTGCTCCTAACTCCTAACTTTTTACCCTATGGTAAAGCTCAAGATGGGGTTAAAGTCTTCAGCATAGATGATATAGTCCCTGGAGAAGAACAGGCGATGATTTTTGCGGGTTATCAAGTTTTAACTGACTGTGATTCTCAGCAAGGCTGTTGGAAGGCGGGGAAATTGGAGTGGTTCTTTTATGATGGAAAAAACTTTTACAAGGCAAATTTTGGAGAATACAATCCTGTTCTCTGGTGGGATGGTTGGGTACTGATTAAAATAAAACCTTATAGAATAGCCCTCTTTAAAATCAAAAACGATAAACTGGAACAACTTCTTGTCATGAAAGTCACATCGAGAAGAGACTTGTACTTCAATGGAAGTGAAATCCTCTTAGTGGAGAAACTTGGCTACTATGACAAGAGTATATTGTATTTCTTCAATGGAACGACTTTATCTGAACCCATCCAAGTTAATGGGGAAGTAGTTGATGCACATTATGGGGAGGGAGCCTGGCTTTTATACTACACAAAGAGAATTTACAACGGTTCAAAGGTAGATTATTGGGAGGGAATCCACTTAATCAAGAACGGGAGGCTTTTCACGTTCAATACAACGTACTCTATTACAGATGCCTCCTTAAATGGAAGTGAAGTGCTAATTGAGGTTGAAGGATTCATTAACAGAACCAGAACACCATGGCATGCTCTGTATCTCTGGGACTTAAACTCATCTCGTTTGATACTAAACAAAACTGGTTATCTGGGATTTTCAATATATGGCTGGAATGAGAGCTGGTACATCGGGGATAGGGACGTTAATCCCTACCTTTACTGCATCAAAAATGGAAGTCTCGAAGGGATAACGGCAGATTACGTTTTCGCTGAGCCAGATTATACAGGAAGGCCAAAATTGGTCATTGGAAAGAACATTTTAACGCTAAAAGGTATTGTTAGAATAGGAATTCGGGAGGAGCCATATCTTGACCCCTTGGATTACTGGAGTTACATGAGAAGAGCAGTTCCTTTTGAGGATGGAGTTGCGTACATCGATTATCATGGCAAAGAGAGGCGTCTTGTGATAGTGAAAGAGGGTGTTAGGGAAGTCTTCCCTCTTGGTAAATTTTTTGGAGAATTTAGTATAGTTCCAATTGGAAAAGAATTGTTAATTTATAGTTATCTTCCAAATGGAGACTCAAGACTCTACAGGTATCGCTGTGGGAAGCTTGAGGATATAACGGATAGACTAAAACACCTTGCGAGAGTACTTAGAGTCGAAAGCTTTACAGTTGAGTCAGTTATTCCGTGGGAGAAGGGGTTCTTTCTGATCTTAAAGCCACCATGGGAAGGAAGGCTCTTGTATCATTATAATGGGCATAACTTCACTCTGATAGGTCTAAACTTCAGGCCTCTTGGCAACTTGGATGGATTTTATGTGGTGAATGCTCCGAGCGGTCTTTCTTACTTGTACAATGGTTCCTGTCGTTGGAGGCTTGATTATCTGAGGGGAGAATATGCAGGAGACATTTTAGTGGCTGTAAATGGTACTAAAACTGGATTCTATGAGTTCAAACCTTGGGGATTAAAAAAGATCCTTGAGGTAAAGGCACCTCTGAAGTTCCTTTACAAGACAGGTCACTATATGGTATTTTTACAGGAAAATAACGGAAATATGCTGATCTTTGATGGAACCTCTTTCCATGTAGTTCCAGTAAACGGTTCAGTTCTTGCTCTTCCTAATGGAAGTGTGGTGATTGCTAAAACTGATTACCAGGAAACGGAGCTCTATCTGTGGGACTTCGAAAACCTAAAGAAGATTGGAGAATTCCCATTAGAACTCATGCTAATTGATTATGTTCATGGTGTGATTCTTGGGAAAGGCTCGTCAAGCCCTTTTAAGGCTATATACGTCTATGATAGGAGTTTAAGAGTTCTATTTTCTGAAGAAGAGGGGGGTGATTACTATTACTTTAACAGGACTGTTCTAATGCGGAAATGTGTGTTCCTACCTGTTCTGAAATGCAACTATACACTATTCTCAATTAATGGAAGTTACCTCGGAAGTTTTAAAGGTGGAATGTATTTTGGTCATGCTTTTTGGAATGGGAGTATTTACCTTACGAATGGTACTCACCTTATTAACTCTAAAGACTTCAAGTCTGTTCGTCTTCCTTTTTGGATTGAAAAGCCTTCAATGGTGCCATCAAAAAGGGGCTTAATAATTTTTGGTGATGATAAACTTCTCCTATATAACGGGAGTTTTAAGGATCTCTCTGGACAACTATTTGAATATTATAAAAACCATCCATATTACCCGTCAAATTCTTTAAAACTTTGCAAGACATCACCTTTTAGAAGGTTGATTCCTTTGTCATCTACGTTCCCTCCTTCTCCTTCTATAAACACAAGCACTGAGTCTTCTCACTTGGAAGCGATATCCAGCAAAAAGCTGACAGCCCTAATTATAGTATTTGCTTTAATTGGAATACTAATTGTGAGGATTTTAATCAAAATGAAAAGAGAAAAATAAACTATAGTTCCTAATTTAATGACATACCCTGCCTCAAAGGGCAAAACTTGAAAAAGAAAATGTATGGTGAGAAAGTGGATTAAACATAACAAAAAACTTGGAAAAAGAAGACCTCCTATTACGAGGTTTTTTCCTCAAATATTTACCCTTATCAGAGAGCTGGCTCATTATTTGAATACATTTAGAGTAAAAAGAGAATGAAAGCAAAAGGTTCCCAAGGAGCTTTTACAGTGCTATCGATAAACTTGCACCCAAAAGCAACTTGATAATTGTGGACAACAAAATTTACACAATTCTAACTTCAAGATACCCAGAAAAGAAGGACAATATAATCCAAGAGGAGAACATTAAAAAGACAAGTATCCTCTCTCAATCCTAATACTCATAGCAAACAATATAGCCAATTATGTACGACTTTATGGAGATTATAAAACCATAAGAAAAGACCAAATGTCAGAGTCCACCTACTCCGTCCCCAACGGGACTTCATGAATTGCGGGCTCATTGCCTGATCATTCTCACGGGCTCAATAATATAATATGTACTAAATCCTTTATAAAGTCTGCACCATCTATGCACCATTTTTAGATTGGTGTAACCAGCATTTACATTTTTTACATCACTACAACATGCCAATTGTATCAATAGAGTGTTGAAAAATGAAAAAGTTCTAGATCGTTAAATGATTCATTTTATATCCTAACAGCTCACCACTCCCTAATTTCTGAAAGAAAGATGTGTTTTGATTCCTTAATTACTTTTTCCACTTTAGAACTACCGTATTCAAACACTACTTTTATATGAGCATTAATTGAGACAGGCTTTTTGATAAATACTACTAATTCTTTTTTAGTGTTGGGAGGTATATCAAAGATTTCAAAGGGTTTAAGTAATGCAATATCACTATCTGTTCTGATCCCTCTTCTTTTAAAATCATCCCAAGAATATAGGCGATAATAATGTTTATTATTGACTAAAAGATATGCACGGCATCCTCTTAAAAAATCTCCTCCTGTATTAACAACTTCAACAATAATCTTTCCAATTTTATTTTTATTTTTTTGAGGATACCAAATCTGGAAACCTGTTATTTTTATTTTAGGCTTCTTTCGATAGTCTTTTATTAAGGTATATAATAACATAACAAAACTAGTAACAGCAGCAATTACTGAGCTAATAATACCTATAATGTTTAGATCTATTTCCAATGTTATCACCTTAGTGGTTTAGCTTTTGAATAGCATGCTACTTTAGTTTTTTCATCTTTTTGAATTTGAAAAATGAAGAACGTGAAGACAAAGTTATTTGATTTACAACAATATTTCTTAGTTCTTGGATAGTTAACCCTGACTTTGTAGCTTTTTTCACTACTTGGACTTTCTCCTGAGATGTTATAGTAATTAGGCCAAGTTTTCCAGAGTATGGTCCCCATAACCATCGTTGAAGTTTCTCTGCCGGTTTGAATATCTCTTTTTTCTTTCCATTTGTCCATATTTCACATTTTTCTGGTACTACAATATACACATAATCTACTGCTATAAGTCGTAGAAGAGCTTGTTCAAATACATCTTTCATTAAACGATTTGTGGTCGCGATTTTTGTTTCAAATGCGTATACGAGAGAATTCTCATGTGAAACAAAGTTTCCGGCTTTATTAATCTCCTTTTCCCCCATAGCGGCAATATCTATTTCAAATGTCTTTACGTACACACTCTTTTTTGTTTTTAATCCATGAGCTTTAAGCCATTGAATGAGAATATCTCTCATTTGATCCTCATTTAGAAACATTAGATTCACCTTCTTTATTGAAATCAAATAATGTCTTTTGTTTGGGTCTTTCCCTGAAATACGGGAAAATAGGGGTTTGGGATTTAGTTTTCTTTGGAGGATAGAATAGCCCAATGATCATGAAAGATTTATGAAATCTCCAAGTGTTTCCAACTATAAAATAAAGGTCTCTTTCTTGTATCATCCAAGTGAATAATTTTTCTCTGACTGGGCCTATTTCTGTCTTATACTTTCTAAATAATTCTTGGGCTTCCCAATCAATTACCATCATGTCATGTCCTCTACATTTAGGGTTTTTACAATAGAATTTATACCCAATCCAGGGAAGTTTCTCTATTTTTACACCAGTTCTATGAACATCTGGCAGAAGATATGGATCTTTGAGTTTAAGATATTCAAGCAAGGTAACTGGAGATGCACTATCTGCCTCTTCCATTTTTTGAATTACTAGTTTTTCGGCTTCATCTCGTAACTTGTTCCTAGGCTTTGCGTAGAAATCTAAGACCTTTTTGGGTTGTATAACTCCCAAGCTTTTTCCACTTTCGATAATGGTTTCCAGATCAGGATCTAAGAGCTTTTTAATTATATGCTTCCTGACTCCCCATTCTTCTATGTGGTCAACAACTTTAATTTGCTTCCAATTTTGTACTCGCATACTTTCTTTTCTAGGATCGTGTGTGGCTTTTTCAAGCGGTACCTCTATAATATCCCATTTGTGGAATCTAATATCGCTATATTTTTCATCTCTCCAGATCTCATATGGAATAGGATATAACCTACGCCATTCTCCATATTCATTAACACCTGCAACACATACTAATGGCCCATATTTTGTGCTTAACTCTGGATAGGTTTTTGTCAAAACAATAACACTTTCTTTCGTTGTTTCCACCCCCTAAATTATGTCAAATCTCTTTTCGAAAATACCTTGTCTAACTAGATATTCTGCAAAGATATGTCTATGGCAATAGTGTTTTTGAGAACCTGTTGGCTTGGGATACCGTTCATAGCAAAGAAGTGCAATATATCCTGTTCTTTTTGCACTCTGGATGTGTTTTTCCCAAATCTCTCTGTGCTTCTCTATCCACCATAGGTACCATTGACGGAAACAATCGTGGGAGAATTTACCATCAATATATGGTTCCCTAATGAGCCTTGGTACTCCAAGTTCTTTTATATGAATGTACTTAATTCCTTCCATTTGAAGATGCTTTTTGAGGAACTCCATCGAAAATTCAGGTTTGACAAAATCAACATCGTGTCTTATGTCCAATACAACCTTAATTTCATGTTTCTTTAGGAGATTAACAAACTCCTCAAAAGATCTATTTTCATATCCAATTGTAAATATTGTATCATTAAGAAACTCAATGAGGGCTTCTTCTGCTTGTTTAACACTCCAAGAATTTCTTAATATTAATTGAGCGAACTTAACTTGCTTTTTCATGTCAGGAATCTTTGATATGACCACAGCATGACCTAAGGAGAGTTTTCCTTCTGCGACTAGTTTTTTGACTTCTTCATGTACCTTAAGAACAAGAGCAAGTCTTTTTGATACCCACTCTATTGAAACACCTAGTTTTTCAGCAACTTGTTTCTCTGTAAGTCCATGTTTAACCATAATCTTGTAAACTACTTCACCCTCTTCAACGGGTTCCAAGTTTCTTCTGACAAGATTAGCTTTGAGAGATAGGAATTTTGCTTCCAAATCATCAACTGAAATTACATTGGCTTCTATATCTTTCCATCCAAGTCTTTTAGCACTTTCCACTCTATGAAGACCATCAATGATTTCATATCTCCCATCAGGTAAAACCCTGACTGTTATCGGATGTAACTGGCCATCTTCAGCTAAGCTCTTCATTAGAACTTTAATGTATTCTTCATCAATTTTTTCTCTGGCTACTATTTCCGGGTTAAAAACTAGCTTATTTAGTGGGATTCTCAATATTACTCACCTCTTCATAATTACGTAGATGTAATAAATATAAATTTTGTTAAATTCGAAGTTCGTTTAGAATCTAGGAGAGAAATGTAATAAATCTTATAAAAGATATAGAATCATATATAAATCTGGTGAAAAAGATGGAATATTTAAATGTTCATAGTATTACTGGCAAAACCAAGGAAAGTGGGCTAGAAATAAAATGTAGGCATTCAATTGCTCCAGTGGGAGAAAAAGTCTTTGCTATTTTAGGTATAGACAGGATAATGTATACCCCAATAGATAGTGAAATTGGCAAAGAGTATGCAGTTAAAGTTGTTAAACAAAATGCTTGGAATGTCAAAAAAGTAAAAATTGGAAAATATAAAGGTAATTCAATAAGGTACGGCATACCCAAAAGTTTTGCTCGTGCTCTAAATTTAAAAAAAGGTCAAAAGGTATTAGTTATTGGGAAAGAAGATACACTTGAAATTATTCCTATAAATATCGCTATAGAAAAAATTGGAACCTTTAAAGAGGCATTCTTGTAAATTTATGCTTTTTGCTGGTAATAAGTCATAACGGATATTATAAGAAGGCAAAAGAAACATCTACCTAATTTCTATTGTTACTCATTCAATAAACTATTCATTACAATAAACTATGAATAGTTCATTGTGTAGTATTTAGTCTTATGTCAATTGAGTTAATCAGTTTTAGTGAAATTAACCCCCAGAGGGAAAGTGTCCTTTTTCATCTTCATCAGGTACGGTCGCTCATCGCCCGCAGTCTCTTGGAACGTCACAGCCCTTCTCACGGTGCATCATCGGCTTCATAAGGGTCTGCCAGGGCCACCACTCAAAGGACTTCGAATCTGATCATTCTCACGAGCGCATATTGTTGTGTACTTTATCCCCTGTATATAACCTTTCCATCCTCAGTTGATAATACTCTATTGGATGAGCCGCCTCCAAGTAAAGTAACTATCTGGAGCCTTCGGGAATCTTACGTACATCTCCCTCAATTCATTCTGCTTTAACAGTTCCCCAATTTTTGTCTTCTTCACAGCGGGGTTGTCCCAGTACTTCTTTACAATCTTCACTAACTGCTTTCTTGCACTCTCCAGTTCTTCCTTAGTTAGTTCACTGAAGTCTTTATCATAAAGCCAGGCAGCGTAGTAGTGAACAATTGAAGGCTTGTGATATAACTTTCCTTCCTTTTTAAGCCTTATTAAGCCGTACTTTGTCCTCAAACTGATCTGCAAACGCTCATAGCTGGCAAACCAGCTCTTGACGAACATCCAGAATTCCCGAAAGAGCGGATCCTCTATTTCCGGCTCTCTTGCAAAGTCGAAGAACACTTCATATTCATCCATAATCTGCCTGAGCTTGTTGAGGGCTTGTGTGGGGCTTGCTGCTCTGTAAAATCTGGTAAGGTCGTAGAGAATAATAGCCCCAATGTCATTCTCTTTCACGAATTTTAGAAGCTCCCTGAAGATTGGCCTCTCCAGTGGATCCGTGCTCCCGCTAATCTGCTCCTCAAAGATTTTTACGACTTCATAACCTCTCTCTTGGGCGTATTGTAGGACAACTTCAAGTTGAGCTTTTGGATTTTGCTCCTCAGTACTCACACGAGAGTAAACAACAGCTCTAATTTTCATAATTTAACACTCTCCTTAAGCTCTTCTAAGAATTTCAGAACATCATTCCAGACTTTTTCAAATTCTGGGAGCGGATTTATTTGATGAGCTAAGCTCCTCTCCCAAGCCCTCTCATAATAAATCCTGCGTCCTTTGAATGTTTTCATATTAAGCTGAACATTTTTAAGGCTGAACTTTCCCGAAAGAGTGCTAAGAACAATCTTCAATTCGATAATGTCCTTCAATCTCCATACATCATACAAATCCCTTGGTCTCGTTCTCTGGAAAAGCGAGCGAACTTTCTCAGCAAAGATTTCCTCCAAACTGTAAGATTTCAGCCTCACAAGTGAAAACTTGTCTGCATCAGAGTATTCATGAAGTAACTTCTTCTCCTGCAACGGGAGTATGATCTTCTCATACTTTTCCAGTGTGATGTCCATCTTTATTTTTGAGGGAATCCCTGTTCTTCTGACAAGTCTAAACGGGATCTTAATCTCAAACCCTAACAGCTCTCCTTCAAAATTCCTAACTCCATAGCGAGCCTTAAATTCTAATTCTAAAAACTCTACTGGGCCAGCGTTTGCGAACTCTAACATTCTTTCAAGTCTCTCCCTAAGCTTATCCGCATTAAGTTCTTCAATTAAAGTGTAGTCCAAATCCTCAGAAAAGCGATAATCACTGAAGTAAGCTTTCTTCAGGCATGTTCCACCTTTAAATGCCAAGCCCTTCCAGAGTCCACTCCTCCAGATCCCGTAAAGAATCCAGCTGATTACATAATCTTTTTCAATTGTTGAGATTGGCAAACCTAATTCAAAGCTTTTCCTTTTGATTTCATCAATCACCATTCCAATTCCTCCCAGTAGTCCTCAGGAACGTTTGCCAAAAGCCCCCATTTGTAGTCAAACTTTCCCCTGGCAGGCATCGTTGGATCAAGGAGTGAGAAGCTTCTCCTAGCTTTATCTGAAAGTTGGATCTTTTCCTCCAGCCCTAAACCCAGCCGTTCACTAATGTAACCCAGCCTCTTTAGAATTGCTTTGTTTTCCATTCTTTGAGCGTACTCTAAGAGCTTTTTCTGGTTAAAGCTTGCATTCTTTAATGCCTTCACGACCTCGATTATTCCGCCGCAATATCTGGGCTTGTCCAGACAGTCCACTATGGTCTTCTCTGGGTCTGTGATGTTGACTTTTCTTCTTCCAATCTTTACTGTATTCAAACCAAAGAACTTGCTGGGCTTCACTGTCACTATTTTGAATCTTTTGTTGTTGAATTCAACGATTCTCTCATAACCTCTCTTTCTTGGTGTTTGGACAAAGGTGATGTTGGGGATTTGCTCCGTTAAGCCATAGTAATTCAGGGCACTCCAGTAGGCTACGGCACTTGGCTTTATGAAGAGGGAGGCAAGAATAAATTCGTGAACTGAAGGTGGTTCTTTGGGATTTGATGTTATGGCGTAAATTCCCTTACCAATCCTTTTTATGAAGCCTGCTTCAGAGAGAACTTTGAGATAATACTTCATTAGGTTCCTGTCAATTTTAAGGTGCTCAAGTGCTTCTTGGATTGTGAAGGCTTCTCCAAGTTCTAAGAGCTTTGTTAGGACTTCCATTTTATTCATATTTTCTCACCATTAGGTAAATATTATTATCTCATTATGAGACTTTTTGAATATAAACATTTTGCATGGGATTTAGAGACCTTCATTGCCGGGTAAATATTGATTACTTACCCTTCTTTTGCTTTAATTTTCTTTGCTATAAATATTTTGCTTTAGTTAATGTTTTGCTAAAATTGGAAGAGGTAAGGAAATGTTTGCATTAGGGAGCCGTATTGCTATTACCAGAATGTGTCTTTTTGATTTAAGAGTTCTATAGAGATCGAAGGAGAAGCTCCTGGCCCAATTTACAAAAGTATTGATAACTGTTATCTTTTCGGATAAAAATATAACTCACAAAGGCTAAGAGACCCCGTGATATAGAGAGCAATCCTACTTACAAGCTTATCCTCGAAGTTCTACTGATAAGGCTGGCAAGCATATTCAATGCAATCACAGAGCTAAGCATAGTCGCCAAGATGTCGAAAGACCCAAAGAAAGCTCCTATACCTTACATAACAGTAAGAGAATTCATACTTAACATTCTGCCTTATATCATTGGAGAACATTCAGGAGTTGATGGAGACGGTCTTCCAGCTAAAGACATAATCGAATTATATAAACTGCTAACAAAGAATCTTCCAAGAGATATTAATGGTCAACCTATATGGGTAGATACGATAAAGGAGTATATTAACATTAGTGAAAAAATACTCAAAAAATCAACTCATGTATCAGGTATGATAGATGAGATGCTAATTACGAACGGTGAAAGCAAAGAGACTTGGCGCAAGATTAGAGAGCTGGAGAAGGTTGTACTAGTAGTCTATCCTCCTAAGCACCTAGTGGATGAGAATGAGGAGGAGCGAGAGCTCTATGAGTTGTTGAAGATCTCTATAGAAGAGGGTGATAATAACGCCACGTTACTGGCACATATGAAAGTCCATGATGAGGACATAGTTGAGAGAATTATGAACTGTTTAGAGCCCGTTCTAGGCAAAAAAAGGAAGAGAGACCTTATGTCTCATTATAAGCTGGCCAAGGCTGGGATAATTCTTGACAGTATAGTTACGACCTATCTCTTAGCTAAAGATAAACTCAGAAAACCGAAATGTATCATACACAAAGATAATGCCTTTAAAGAAGTCATAGAGACAAATGACTTCATTAATGAGACCATGGAGAACATTGCGTCGGAGCTTCGAAAGAAGCTAGATAATGCGAGAAGGTATGGTTATACTTTAGAGGAGATGATTAAAGGCATATGGCTAAGTGATTGGCCATCAAGTGCTGTTCCTAGGTTTATGATTTTCTACCATCGGACATCAAAAGAGAATACAATCGAGTCAGTTGAGGAAGCTGTAAGAGAAACTCTTGAAGCTATAAATATAAGACTCCCACGAAACTTTGAAGCATTAATAGAAGAAGGCTACAAGTTAGTGAAGGAATTAGATGGAGTATTGAAGGAAGATTGAAAGAAATACTGAACCATTCAGAGGGGTTCATGGGAAAATAATCTAAAAGAGTCTCACAGATAACAATTTGAGAGAATACAAATAGTTCTTTCCTATATAATGAACAATAAAGTATTTAACTTAAGCTCGTAATTTTCTCGAGGTGTCCAATTGTGAAAAAGACAGACTTTGCATTAGTGGCTACATTAGTGTTATTGATTCTGATTTCTGGATGCACTTCCATTAGTGAAAATGCTAACACATCGACATCTACAACAAAAATCCAAGAATCCTCGCAATCTATACAGTGGACTCAAGAAGACTACTCAAAAGAACTCCAGTACTGGAAATCCAAATACCTTGAGCTGGAAAGAGAATATAACCTTACGAAAGAAGCCTATAGTAACCTCACAAAACTTAATAAAGAACTTGAATTAAAGATCAGAAATTTGACAGCCCAGCTCCAGATAATGAACCAAAGTCTCCAAGAGTCAGCAAATATGACAGTTGAGTTCTTCAAAGAGAAAACATACTATGAGAAGCTATACAAAAGTTGCTCTGCAAATCTAACCAAGCTAAACCAGAGCTATCTTTCGTGCAAATCCCAAATATCACAACTTCAAAATCAAGAATCAACCAAAATCTATCTCCTAATAGACCAAGAGTATTACCATAAAGCCCTCACTCTTATTAATCAAGCCAATGAAAGCATCTACCTCATAATGTATGTTGCCAAATACGATGCTGGGGATTCGTTTGACTGGGCCAACGACCTGATAAATGCCCTCATAAAAGCCAAGCAAAGAGGTGTTGAAGTTCACATCATTTTGGATGACTATCCAAGTGTAAACGAGGCTACAAAAGAATACTTGGCCAAATATGAAATTGACGTCCGCTTTGACTCTCCTTCAAAAACAACACATGCAAAGATCTTGATAATTGACGGAAAAGTCGTTCTAGTGGGTAGTCATAATTGGACCGAAAGCGCTCTTTATTACAACCACGAAGTTAGCGTCTTAGTTTATTCAGAAGATTTCGCAAAAGAACTCATCAGTTATTTCTATTCAATACGGTGATTTCCAATGAGAAGAAATGTTCTCGTCAGTTTATTTTTGCTCTTTTTGATATTGCCATTAAGTAGCAGTGGAGCATATTACCAGTATGGCTGGAGATACAAAGCAATAATCCTCCCGCAGAACTTTATTGATGTCTATACCATCCCCATAAACGAAACAGTCAATGGAGACAACAACATCGTTTCAATAAGACGCAACTTCACTTTACCTGAAGAAGCCCAAATTATAGGAATAACACTTCGATTCTCGAATTTAGGAGAAAAGCCGGCACAAGATTTTAATCTGTTTTTAATCAAGAAACAAGGCAGTTCAGATAAATTCGGAGTCGGAATGAATTTTGATATTTATCCACTTGGCAATGGCAGATACATGGCCTCAACATACCTAATGAACTCAACCCTATACCATACAGCTCTTTATGTGGAGAACTGGAGAAAAGAGAAGTTTTTGGAAGGTAACATTGTTATAAGCGCATCCTTACCAGAAGGTTCCAAAACCAAAATCGAAGATATAAAATTCTACATCTATACTCAAAGCCGAGAAACCGACTTTGTAATCAAAGAAATACCCAACGGATATTTGCTACTCCCTGAGCCAGTGACATTTAAACAGTTACTCCTTAGGATTGATGCCTCTACTCCTGTGACTGTATACCTTAAAGGTGAAGGAGGAAGAGAACATAGAGTAGCACTAAACCCAAATCTGTCATCAATGCAGACGTTTTACATTGGCTTTGATTCTTCCAGTAAGAAGATCACAGTTAGTAAAATCCAAAATGAAAATAGAATCACACTCAAAGAAATCAAATCTGATTCCTCCTGGTTGCAAGTAGCAAGGATATTTGTACCAAGTTTAAATAGAATTAAGACAGTTGCTATTTCTGGGGAGATTTATATTTCAGAGGACACTAAAAAAGGAGTTTCGCAAGATACCAAGGTGATTGGGATAATCCTCGTGGGTAGTTTCTTACTGATAATTTGGTTAAAAAGAATGATCAAAAATTAATTATCACTCTAATCAAAAAGTTTAAAACTATTAATGGTAAAACACTAAAAATAGGTGCTAGCATGAAAACGGAGAAAATTCTATTAGTAGACTCAAAAATAAAGGACAGCTTGACAAGGTACCTCTACAGAGGTTCTCCACCATTTGAAAAAATTGATGAGTTAGAAAGACTCATCAAAGAAGCCTTATCCAGAAATGAAGATCCAGATATACTTGCCAATGCTCTATCTAAGTTGGTACAAGATGAAAAAGAGTTATTACTGTCTGGAGTCCTGCTGTTTTATCATTACAAAGCCACATCCAAAAGACCCAAGGCATACAAGTCACCACTTCAAAAACAATCTCCTGAAGAAAAAATCAGAGAGTTTCACATCAGAGGAATTGAACAAGTAAAGAACCCAATGTTTAGCCCAACATATAAAGTCAAAGTAAATGAAGAACCTTCTACTATTGGGGATTTTGCTATTATAGCTGTTAAAGCGTATTATGAACATCTCCAGAATTCTTCAGTAAGTATTTTAGGGCTCAAAAAGATAGGTAAGAAGACATTCATGGTATCTACAGATTTGGGAGAGCTCAGAGTTGATGGAAATAGATCTCATGCAGGATATCTTTATACTCCCGACGGCGATATCATCAAGTTTATAGTTTCTCTTTGAACTTTTCTCTTTATTGCTCATTTATAAATTTATTACTATTATCAAAATCCTGATTACTATCAGCTATCGAAAATTTTTTATTGTTTTTACCACTATAGTTTGTATGAAAACAATCAGGAGAGGATAGAATGAAATGGTACATTGAAATTGCAACCATTGTATTTGCCACTCTCTTTATTGTCTCCCAAGTTACACCCCGCGACAACACTCAAGAAACAATTCTTATCCCACTTTTTCAGCAGTTAAACGATATACACAAGGACATAAACAAAAGCATCACCCAAATGCAAGCACTAAAATCAAGCCAAGAAAGTCTCAATCAAATAATCCTACAACAACAAAAAGAAATACAATCGCTTCATGCCCAGCTATCTAAATTCAATCAGAGCCTTGTAGAGCTCGGACACTCACTTAATACTACAGCTCAAAGAACTGAGTTTAAACTTATGGAGCTTGAGCAGATAATGGAGTATGCAAATGAGGACATTAATTCGATTCTCAGGAAGATAAATAAGGACAAAAATCAAACATTGCCAGTTAGTGAAAGGGAGATTTATGAAAACGGTGTAGCCTTTATGAATCTCCACATCGAAGAAGAGCTAAAGAAAATTTTCCCTAAGGCAAAAATCATTACGAGCGACATTGTGTACATAGCTCCGCCAATAGAGAACATAGACAAACTTGAGATATTCATTAATTGGACCAAGATTCCCGGACTCAAGTACAAAGTTGAGCTTAATGATTGTGATGACTTTGCATGGAGGCTCTACTCAGAGAGCAAAACCCACTATTCTCTCCTGGCACTGGGCGTTGCGTATTCTAAAAATCATGCCTTTAACATTATACTCTTTAAGATAAACAGCACAAACCAGCTTGGCGTTTACATTATAGAGCCGCAAACTGGATCAATTTTTCCATTTACTAAAACACTGCCAGAATATTACCGTAAAATTGAGTACATTTTCTTATAACTCTTAAAGAGGGTTCAAAATGAGAGAAGAACTCAAACAGGAGATTTTAAAGGAACTTAATAAGGGGAGTCATATCCTGTTAAGGGGCCAGCATGGAGTTGGCAAAACTCATCTCGTCAATGAACTGCTCCAAGAGAATGACAGGGCATCTCAGATATGGCTTTACTTTCCCCAGCCGAAGCCTCCAAAGGCAATCCTTCTTGAGATTTTAAAGATGGTTCTTGAAGATGGAGAAGCCAACGAAAAGTGGAAGAGCTATAAGAGGGGGAGCATTCCACAGCTGGCTCAATACATTGCCAAAGAGCTAAATAGAAAGGAATTCTCAATGATCATAATCCTCGATGATTTTCACACAATCACCACAACTTCAGCGACAGCGTTTCGACTTCTTATAGAGGGAACTAAGAAAGTAAAACTTCTCTGCGTTGCTAATGACGAGTACGTAGATAAGCTCTACAAGAAGCCCGAGATGAAAAGGCTCGTATGGGAACTCAAGACCATTGAAATGGAGCCTTTCACTGAAGAGGAGGCTAAGAAATTCATTGAAGAGGAGTCGTCAAGGCTTGGACTTTCATTAAACAAGCAAATGAAAGAGCGAATTTTGAAGAACTGTAACAGAAACGCCCTCTGCATTAAAAGCCAGCTTGAAGCCTTAAAGAAAGGTGAAGAGCTGAGGGAGAATGAACATGGAGCAATTCAGGACAAGCCCATAAATCTCTTTCCAATACTGGTAATTTTAGCCTTCAGCCTTGTCGCTTTCAAGTACATTTCAAGAGGCACAGGAGACAAGGAGCTCTACAGCTTTGGCAGCTTTATCTCAATGATGCTTTACTTTGCATTCAGGAGCTTGGTTGTGTACCCCGTGAGAAATGACTGATGTGCAAAATTCGGCCATATTCGTAGGGCGAATAAAAACACACAAACAAAAAAGTGGTGCAAAATCATGATGGGGCTCACCCACATTGTCTTCTCAATATTCTTTTATGGAACAACCGCTTCTATCTTCAATCTTCCAATAACAAGGAGCATCCTTGCAATAGTGGCATTTGGGGCTTTGGTTCCTGACATTGATAATCCAACCAGCAGTATAGGGATGTTATTCTTACCCCTTTCAAAATGGATCAACAAACGTTATGGACACAGAACACTTACACACAGCCTCTGGTTCTGGCTTGGAGAGACGTGTTTATCACTTGCAATTACCTATCCGGGTGAGAAATTAACGTATGCTGTAGCCTTTTCTGTGGGAACATTAAGCCATCTTGTCGCAGATGGAATGACTAAAACTGGAGTAATGCTCTTCTGGCCTAATCCACGACCAGTTTACTTCATTCCACAGAGGCTTACGGTGAAGACAAACTCAAGACAAGAGCTTGTGGTTTTCCTTATATTCTCATTTTTAGCTGTTTCAACAGTTAGCATTTACTACATTGGCTGGCGTTCTGTTTTCAGATCAGCCATGCCAACTTTTGTTGGTGCAAGGAATCTTTATCTCGAAAAGGGTTGTCGTGAGGGTAAGACTTATCGAGTTTTTGTAAAGCTCACATACTGTGAAGGCTTTTGCTATGATTTGGAAGGGGAAATCATTGGAGCTGGCTATGAGAGATTTTATCTTGCAACACCAAAGGGGTACTTTGAGGTTACAGAGAACAGGGTTCCCAAAGTTTATTGGATGAAAACGAGAGGACCTTATTACACAAAAATACTCCCTTTAAAGGACATCATAAATCAAAAGCTTCAGTTAAGTCCCTTTGATGTTGTTCTAACAAATAAAGGGCCGAGATACATCAAGGATGTAGACTTGAATGATATCCTCAGAGAGAATCCTGGGGCTAAAGTAAAGATTTACAAGTACAAAGGAGGTTCTTAAAGTGAGAAAAATTCTTACTTTGCTCATAATATCTTTATCAGTTCTCCCCCTTTCACAAGCCCTAAAAGGGGAACCCATCTTTAACGAACACATAACCACTTATGATGCTTTGAAAGTGAACAATTTTATGATACAGCTTCAGCTCAGCCTTTCTGGAGAACCATACTTAATGATCACAAATGAGAGCCAGATAATATGGTTTGGAAAGGCAATATTCGGGAAGCAAATTGAATTTGGAAATTTCACTCTTATTATCGGCAAGTGGGTAAATGAAAGGCTACACATTCTTATCTATGGTCCAGATGCAAAAGTTCAGAGAGTTCAACATGCCGAAAAATTCAGGGTTAGATATCAGCCACTTGTTGTAAAAGCAACTCCAGGAACTATACTAAAGCTACCAATTGAAATAGAGAATCCCACACTGGACAACCTCACACTGACATTTGAGCTGATAGATGTACCCAATAATTGGAAAGCCCACTTTGAAACTTCTGAAAAGACTTACTCAATCAAACAGCTACTCCTTGGATCAGAAAAAAGTATCAAGCTATATCTGGTAGTTGATATTCCCGCTAACGCAAGAAGTGACAGAGTTAGGTTCAGAATAAACAGCTTTGTAGGGGAGATCAAAATAGAACTTCCTGACAAAGAACATAGGAAAAATTTCACAATCATAATTCCCTATTCACAACTTCAAGTCTCTTGCAATGAAAGGGCTGAGTTCCCAATAATTGTGGAAAATCACGGAGATGGGGATTTTCTGGTATTTAGGATACTTGAGAAGCCTCAAGACTGGAATGTCGATTTTTATGACAGTGAAAATCAAAGAACCAGAGTTCTGTTTCTGAAACCAAACGAGAAAAAAGTTGTGTACTTAGTTGTTGAAAAACCATATACTGGTCCAAATGAAGGAAAAATCAAAGTGCTTATCAACAGAAATAGCTATCAATTCAATGTCAGCTTTCTCGGTGAGTGTAGAACCCAACCTATAAGTGTAAAAATACGAATCTTCAATGAGGACTTAGTCCCAATCAAATATCCAATCGTGAAATCTGGGAATCTAACAAAGATTGGAGATTCAGAAGGGAGAGTTGAGTTTGAGCTAAATCCTGGAACCTATACAATGACATTAGCTGCCAAAGGATACAAGAACAAAACTATCAATGTTAGTCTGAACCCCGTTGAGAATAGAGAGCTTGATGTCATCTTAGAAAAGGAACCTTCGAAGGTCGAATTATCTTTTGAAACATTAGACGTAGAGCTGAATGGAGAATACACTACTATAAGCTTCATTCTTAAAAATTCGGGTTACGAGAAAAGAGAGATAACATTTGATTTATCTGGACCTGAGAACATAAGGTGGTGGGTGCTAAGAACTCCAACCTCAGAGAAAGCCATTTCTACTCTTAAACTGGCACCAAAAGAAGTCGCTGTTCTATATCTAAAGCTAAGAGCTGAAGAACTACATCCAGGAACTTATAACCTAACCTTCAGAACCCTAACTACAGATAACATCACAGAGAAAGCTCTCAGGCTTCACGTTATCGAGGATCCAAAAATTAAGATTATTCTGGATTCCTACTACTATGAGACTCAAGATGAAATAACAATTCCAGTAAAAGTGCGAAATGCAGGAAACACAAAACTGGAAAACCTATCTCTGGTTGCTGAAGTTCCCGAAGGTTGGTCTTATAAGGTATCAAAATCAGGCTTTGCTCTTGAGCCTGGAGAAACGCAAGAACTTGAAATTAAAATAAAAACTGGCAGAGGGGAGGGGGAGTACAGTGTGCAACTATGCGTTCTAAATGAGATAAAAGAAACCTGTGACTTTGTTATAATTAGAGTAACAAAACCTGATTCATTCATATATGCCGTTTCGTGGATTATTTCAGTGATTGGAGTGATATTAATTGGAAATTTGAGGAGAAAATCATGAGATCTCTAACAAGTTCTGGAGAAAAGAGAACGAGATGAGTAGAAAGACACATTAATCAATCTAATTAAAGTTTGGAAAATCATAAATAAGCACTAGAGTAACAATTTAGTTGGGGAGTAGACTAATGAGAGAAAGTAATTGGACAGCCTATCTTCCCTTTAAGAATGCTATTGTTTTTGAAAATAACATTGCATATGTCTTTGAATACGAAGAAGAATATTTCGACATTAGAACTCCTGAAGGAAGACGGTGTAGAATTGTACTTGAAAGATTTCCAAAAAGGGACTGGAATTCCCTAAGAGAGGAATTTCCCAGTACGATTATTCACACTATTTTAGAGTTGTACCCATTAGACATATATGGGCTACAAAATAACAAGCGAGAGCTTATTGAATCCCTTAAGGAGGAAGCATTTCATGCTCTAAAAGCATTTTCAATTTCATACAGAAGAATTTCCGGAGAATACATTAATTTCTACCCTTTAGATTTCCCCTTCTCAAAATCTGCCTTTCTAAGAAATATCTCAAGATACCATATAATAATAGGAGGACAAATAGTAGGAGAGACTCGAGAACTCTTTCTAGATCAACCTTTAGTTTTTTCTGTGGGAAAATTAATACCGGAGAAGATGAAGGTTAAAATTGAAAGTTACGCTCAGATGCTCTTATTGCCTTCACATGAAGAAAGAAATATTCTTAGGATTTTGGAGATATTTGATGAAGCAATTATAAACTTCACTCAAGAAGCATATCATGTTTCATTAATTCTTAGTGTGGCTACTATGGAAGCAATATTAAGATGGTTTGTTTTTGAAACAGGAGCTAAGAAATTAATTATTCAAAGCAAAATAAAAGGGATCTCCAATGACGAGGATTTAAGGAGAGAATACAAAAAGGTTAGTGGGCTTATTACTGAAAAAGGAAGGGGGAAAATTAGAACCTTCTTATTCCCTCTGCTTGAGAAAATAGATAAACAGTTAAAAGAACGTTTAGCTAGCAATATTAAGGAAATAACTGAAATATACAAAAAAAGAAGTGAGGTAGTACATGAAGGAAAAGTAGTTTTAGAAGACGATGCACTTCAGGCTTTAAATGCCACATTAGAATTCATTGAAATAATTCTAGAGGTTGCTGAAAAGATAGATAAAAAAGAATATTCCAAAATAACTGGGTTTAGATAACGCCGAGAGGCCTATTGAAATCCTGTTAGAAGTTCAAAGTAATAACTAAGACTTTTTCTTTGACTATCTAATTGAATCTTATCGAATTGCTTTTAAAGCAATTCGAACTATTCACCATTGAGGTTATTACCATGGGAGGAGCCACACTCAGGAATGTAATGAGGATGATTGTAGCCCTTGAAAATGCCCCCATGATAAAGAAAACATTTCGGGAAAGAGGAGGGCCTTGCTGGACACACAGAGATTACTGCAAGTGTGAAGCTGAAGAGCTCTGCAACCTGGCACTTGCTGAGTTTCTTGGTGTGAATCCCGGGACTGCTCTCAGAAGCTGGAGGAGCCTAATGTTTGAGATGGAGGAGCTCGGTATAATTGAGACAAGACTCGTCGAGAACCCAAGAAACAGGCCACGTAGACTGCTCAAGCTCACCAAAGACTGGAGAGAAGCCTTTGATGAAATTTATGCAAAAACCAAGAGAGCTATTTGAGAAATGGGAAATCTAAAGAAACTCGAGCCCTTTTTCAAGAGGCACAAAAAGATAAGACTTACTCACCAGCGTTTCTTTCTTATCCCTCTTCTTAACCCTGCTTAACATCTCAAACTCAAAAAGAGCGCCATTACCACTAAGCAAAGCCTTAGATATTTCCCTAAGTTCTCTATTTGTATATTTTCTTGGCTCATTACCAAGGAATTTCAACATCCTTTCTTCATGCAAAATCCCTCTCAAAATCTCATGATACAAAGGCACAGTATAAAACTCATTCAAAACAATCTCATCAGCCTTTACCGGAGCTAATTCATTAAGTGAAAACGCTTGAGCTAAGTTCGCCCACTTATTTAGGGCTTTGCCAATTTCATGCTCAATTACATAAAACGTCTTGTCGAAGTGAACATACAGAATGTCTGGACCAAATACAAGGACAGGTCTCTTATAATAAGGATTTCTGAGGTAAACATCAATTAAATCCCTAACTATCAAGGAAGTAAGCTTTCTCCTAAAATCAATTAGGCTATTCTGGTTTATTTTAGGAGGAATATCGTTTGTTATAATATTTGAAGACTTAACGGAGTACGAGTTAACTTTCTTCATGATGCCTCACTAATAACGTGTCCTCATTCATTGTTTAAGTGAGTTATGGAAAAAAGAAAAGCGGAGGCCTGCCATTTCTCTTTTAGTAGAATAGTGATTATATAATTTTCTATACCACAAGAGTATTGTTAGAATGAATTTTTGATGTTTTAACTTGTCAGACAGCATCTGATGAGATTTCTCAAAAGTTAAATAGCCTTAAACCCAAAATTCCGCATGTAAGCTTTAAAGACATGGTGTTTAACAATGAGAATCACGCCAGAAAACCTGACAAAAGTTGCAGTTGTTATCCTATTATTGTTTGCAATGATAGATGTCGGATTCGTACTTGACTATCATTCTCACATGAAAACAACCAATAAAGTTTGTGAAGCCTTCAAGTACTTTAGACAGAATGAATCATATCTCTATAAACCAAACGGAAGTTACTATGCGCATGTTTTCATCAAAAACTATAAAGACGCAAAAAGATTCACAAATGCATTCCAAAAGTATAGACCCCTAATAGCAGGAAGTTCCTCTTGTAATGAAAAAAGAGGAGTGTTTGCAATCTTCGTAGAGAGTGATAGATAC
>Ga0256842_1001090_pt1 | contig 22535 bp, 11 predicted proteins | sample 4559240metaG_FD_185973 | JGI IMG/M metagenome (GOLD analysis project Ga0256842, IMG submission 185973) | Hydrothermal vent microbial communities from Guaymas Basin, Mexico - 4559-240 | ecosystem: Environmental > Aquatic > Marine > Hydrothermal vents | place: Mexico: Guaymas Basin | collected... | reverse complement strand
CAATAATCCCATTCCCAAGGAGGAGCTAGACAGAGCAATAAAAACAATGGTTACTGTTATCATAAATTACCCTCCTTGTTCTAAAATATAACCACTTTCTATTATAACCCATATTTAGGATTATGCAATATATTTTTGTTATTTTACTGTTGTACTAGTTCATAATAGATTAAATAAATAATTTATTTTATAAAATAAAGCAAACAAAGGGAGTGAATAATTCTTTAATAATTGTTTACCAAAATAAGTAACTATTCCTTGTAATTCCATACGAATAAATCAAAACTACCCTTTGATTCCTTCTCATCAGCAATATTTTCATCAGGAGAGAACTGTGCAGTATTTTGCCAACTTCCTGTCATTATAAGCATTCCAGTACTATCTATTGCAATAGAATTTGCATAATCATCTAAATCACTACCAAAAGTAAAAACAGACTCATACAAGCCATCATTTAAAACAGCAATAAAACCATCATATCCACCCTCTGTCATCCTTAATGCAAGTTCATTATCTTCATCAGCAGGATCAAATGATAATAAATCACTAAAAATACCAGTTAGATATAATTTATTTCCTTTGATAAACATATCTTTTACAAAATCATCACCTTTATGCCCTTCTGTATCCCCTATTCCTATAAATTGTTTAGTATTTATATAATTTCCATCAGTATCTAGTTTAGTTATAAAAACATCATGATGTCCATCTGCAATAAAAATATCTTCTGCACCAGCATCTTCACTCCAATTTGCATCAATAATATCAGTAAAGCTACCTGCAACATATAAATTATCATTATCATCTATTGCTATTTTAGATAAGTAATCATCTAAGTCCCCACCAACTGTTCTTACCCACTGATATTCACCTGTATCAGATAATTTTAAAATAAAACCATCTTGAGCACTAGGATTCTTTTTGTCTTTTGCAGAAGTATCATCAAAATCAAGAGTTACTGAAAATTCACCCACTGCATATACAAAACCATTTTTAACAACTAAATCATTAACTACTTCATTTCCACTACTACCAACAGTATAAACCCAATTTGTTTCGAGATTGTTATTTAACTGAGCTATAAACATGTCATCTCCTCCCATAGGAGTTTTAGAAATACTATTACCAAAATTTAAATCTTCTTGAAAACTTCCTGAAATATAAACATTATTATTTTCAACAAATAAACCATAACCATAATCATCAGAAATTGAGCCAAAAGTTTGAGAGAAACTAATATTAGCTTCAATATCCAATTTTAATAAGAAAATATCGCTTTCACCTTTAGAACTAAGAGTTAAGTCTCCAATCTTTAATTGCCCCATAAAAGAACCTATTACATATACATTATCATTATTAACAATTATTTTTGCTGGCTCTACAATTTCAGTACTGTCTAATTTTATTAATTTCAAACAATTTCCAGACCTAGTTAATTTAGCAAGAAAAGCATTATTATCATTTGTTGAGCTTAAAGTATTTTCACAACCTAAATCAAGAGTATTGCTAAATTCACCAACTATCCATCTATTATCATTACTATCAACAGCAATACTAACTCCTTTTTCGGAATTAGTTGTACCACTTACTATAGTTTTATAAGAGAAATTTTCCTCGTTTTTAATACAAACAAGTTGACTTTCATGATAGCCTGTAGCACAATCACATTCAGGTAATTTATTAATAACTTTACAAGTTCCATTATCTCCACAAGAAATGCCATCACAAGGATCAACTATATCATCTTTTACGCAATTTAATCCAACTGCATGATAGCCCCCATCACAATTACAAGTTGCTTGATTTGCTATAGTTTTACAAGTTCCATTTTCTCCACAACTAACATTTTCACAAGGATCAACTTCACCATCTTTGATACAATTAAGCCCCGATGCATGATAATTTGGATTACAATTACAAGTTGCTTCACCATTTATGGCTTCGCAATATCCATTTTCTCCACAAGAAACACTTTTACAAACCCCATCTTCTGATTTTTTTATACAAGATAATTTATTATCTCCATTTTCATAACCAACTTGACAATCACAATAAGCTTCCTCATTTAATATTTTACAAGTTCCATGAGAATCACAAGTAATATCTTTACATTTATCTTCAGTACTCGCTCCCTCTCCACTTGTACAAGATATTGTACAGAAGGAAAGCAAAACAATCATAATTAACAAAACTTTATTCATTTTTTTCTCCTATAAATAGCTTCATAATTTAAAAATTTATAATTATGATACATCTATATTTAACAACAACCTTATATACTAATATTATAAATAACTAGAAATCTTGTATTTCATTAATAAATTGCGGACAATCAATAAATGGATTTCTGTTCCACTGCAATTTTTCAATTTTACTATTTCTAATTCTTTCATATTCAGAAACGGGGTCATCAATAGCCCATTGCCTTAATACAGCCTCTTGCACATCATCAAGAAAATTACTGTAATTTCCATATCTTATTACGAAATAAAACATTGCTCTTGCAACATCACCTTTATGTATTAAAGGTGGCTCAAAAACAGTTCTACCATTTGATGACCCAAGCTTACTAAAGCCATAAGGATTTCCAAATTCATCTTTGTAATCCATAGAACCAAAAGTTCCACCATTTGCAACAACAACATTACCAAATTTAAAACTTGAACGCCTTCCATTTGTACAAGCATCTACAGGAAATAAATGATGAACATCTCCTTTCATAGGTTCTTGCTTATCAAATTTAGATTGCGGGAATGTATGCTCTGTATTCATACCCTTATTTCCACATCTACATGTTTTTATATTACAATCTCCACTTCTTGAATCTAACGGTTCATCATCTTTAATTTCCATTACCCGTCCTGTATAAACACCTCGGACATATTTTTTACCATTTTTCATAAACATATCAATTTCCCTATACATAATCTTTCTTGAGATATCGTATTCTACTGGGTTATATCTTTGACCTGTTAATTGCTGTAATGCTATTTTTAATTCATCACCCGTTAAGTTCCTAACATTGTCATATAAAACTCCACAATATCCATTTTCTTGAGTTTCAATCATTGTACAGATACCAATTTCATTATTCATTTCATAGCCTGTATTACATACACAACTAGCATTTTCCCCATTGCTTACACAAGCACTATTTAAAGGACATTCTAATGTTGCACATGTTCCACAACCTCTGTTTGGAGCCTTTGGAGTTCCTTTATCATTGTAGTTTTCAATATTGGCAGTTCCATCACACCAAAAATTAACATCATCATTTCTATCTGTACTTAAAATACTAGCATCTAATTGAAAGGAAATTGCTGATTTTGATGATTCATAACTTATGGTATCAATAATAAAACTATTTACAAGTAAAGAAATAGTATGTGCTCCAGTGTTATTTAAACTAAATGATGAAATAGCATCTGCATTTGGAATACTTGAGTTTCTTGCAATTAAATAATAAGCACCTTGATTTATTACTGTATTTATTAGGTTTACATTATAAACAATAGAATCTTTTTGAATTTTAACATTTTCTAATTTAATCTTATGGTCTGTAGCATTATAAATTTCTATCCATTCACCTAAACTATCACTACCATCAGGATTAATCATAAGTTCTGTTATAACTAAATCATTAGGATTAGCCATTCTTGGACAATCGGGGTTTGCTTCATCACAAATTTCACAGTTATTACCACCAAAACCAGGCTGACAAACACAAATATATCCACTTGCATCAGCAACACATTCTCCATTATTACAATTTATATTTTCACAAGGGTCAACATCATTGCAAAGTAGATTTTCTGCTTTCGGTGAACCATCTTTATCACACCAATTATTAGGAGAAAACTCTGTGTCGTATTTATTTATATCTAATTGTTTAACTTGCCCTTCAATGGAGCCACTATAAGTAACAGTATCAAGAGCTAAGTCACCAATTTCAATTGTTATAGTATGGTCTCCAGTGTTACTAAAGCTCATAGAAGAAATGATAGCATCTACATTTCCATTAGCAGCACTACTACTCCTTGCAATTACAAAATATGAATTTGCATTTATGGTATTTCCACTTGGAATATTCCAAGAGCTATCATCTCTTATTATTTTCAAACCATCTAAAGATAAATCTTGATCTGTTCTATTGTACAATTCAATATACTCACCTATTGTATCACTCCCTTCGGGATTAGGCATAAACTCTGTAATAATTATATCTCTTTCATTAAGTAATTGAGATAATACTTCATCACAGTTATTTCCATTTAGTTCATACCCAGTTTCACATTCGTTACAAATATCACCTTTATATCCTGTGTTACACTCACAACTTCCATCTATTTCATTGCAAACACCATGATTATTACAATTATGACTACATAAATCACCACATAAAGTATTATCCTTTAACGGAGTTGCTTTATCTGAATTATTAGCAGAAATTACTGTTTTAGCTTTACACCATTGTGTTCCGTCAAATTGAGATGAAACTCCACTACTTGAACCGTTATAAGTTATTTGATCAACTTGAACATCATTTACCAATAAAGTTAAGGTATGAGTAGCACTATTGCTTAATGATAAGTTAGATATAATTGCATCGTAAGTTTCTAAATTTACATTAGGAGATTTAACTATTAAAAAATAAGAATTAGCTTTAATAACTAAGTTTTTAGAATTTAAAACATAAGAACGGCTATCTTTCATAATTTTAAGATTTTCAATAGAAATATCATTATTGGTATTATTTTTAAGCTCTACCCATTCATTATACCTATCACTTCCACTTGGATTAGCCATAAACTCGTTTATTGTTATATCTCCTTCTGCTAAACCCTCCTGAGTATCACAATTTCCTGAATTACAAATACAAATAGGAGTATTATTTTGGATTTCACATTTATAGTCAGCTTTACATTTTGTATTCGTACAGGACTCTCCAATTGCACTATCAATATCAATCTTTAATTCAAAACTTCCAACACTATTTTGCCCATAACCATCAACAATTAAATAGTATTCTCCAGCCTCTAAAACAGCAGAAATTTTACTTTGATAATCATTATCATTTTTATCATCATTACAGATAATTGCATCACTTTCACAGCTTCTTTTTAAGTATAATACACTGTCTAAATCACTATTAAATATCTCTGCAGTAAATTTTTTAGTAGAATCTAATATTATTTTATAGATTTTATCAGGACTAGGACTATCACTACAAGAATTTGGTGCCAAAAAACTATTGCTAAATCCACTAGTAGTGGAATTAATAGTCGTTGATGAACTAATCTCTTCTATTGTTGAAGAACAAGTATCTCCAGTTAAATTAAAAGTAACAATATTTTTGCTTTTTGCTAAATTTTCAGTAGAATAATCAGCATTTTCGCATGAATAAAAAAACAATAATAAAAATGAAAAAATAACATATCTCATAAACCCTCCTTTGGCTAACTAATTTTATTCTAAAAACAGAATTTTGTCAATGTATATTTCAATAATTTTTTCTTATAATATCAACAAGTAATCTTTATATTGTATAAATTAAAAATTTGAAATAAAATCTAGAAATTGAGGACAATCAACAAAAGGGTTTCTGTTCCACTGAACTTTTTCAATTTTAGTATTTCTAATTCTTTCATATTCAGAAACAGGATCATCATGAGCCCATTGTCTTAACACAGCCTCTTGCTCATCATCAAGAAAATTACTATAATTTCCATATCTAACAATAAAATAAAACATTGCTCTTGCGACATCTCCCTTGTGTATTAAAGGTGGCTCAAAAACTACTCCATGTAAACCATTTCCAAGCTTGCTGTATCCATAAGAATTACCATTTGCATCTTTATAGTTTTCTGAACCAAATATTCCACTTGGAGATAATACCTTACCAAATGGAAAACTTGACCTCATACTATTAGTACAAGCATCTGTAGGAAATAAATGATGTAGATCTCCTTTCATAGGCTCTTGTTTATCAAATTTAGATTGAGGCCATGTATGCTCTGTATTCATACCCTTATTTCCACATTCACAATTCCAAATATCACAGTTTCCATTTCTTGAATCTAATGGTTCTTCATCTATTATTGTCATTTTTCTTCCAGTATAAACACATTGGGTTTGATGATTTTCATCAATATCAATTTCTCTATACATAATCTCCTTGGATTCGCTATATTTAATAGGATTATATCTTTGCCCTGTTAATTGTTGTAATGCCAGCCTTAGGTCTTCACCTCTTAAAGATCTAACATTATCATATAAAACTCCACATTGCTCTGTCATAACACAGATACCTAAATTATTATCTAGCTCATAGCCTGTTTCACAAAAACACGATGCACTTCCATCATTTAACTCACAATGACTATTTAATGGACACTCTATTGCAGCACAACCTCCGCAACCTCTATTTGGAGCACCAGGAGTACCCTTATCTCTAAGATTAGCTATTTCAACTCTTCCATAACACCAGTTACTTACATCATCATTGCCATCAGCATCTAAAACAGAAACATCTAACTGAAAAGCTCTTGTTGGAACTGAATCATTGTAAGTCATTGAATCTATCTTAACAGAATTAACAAATAAAGTTAAATTATGAGTACCGATATTATTAAAATTAAAAGTAGCCGTTCCACCGACATTATCTAAATTCAAATTTCTTGAAATTAAAAAATAAGAATGTGGATTTATTTTATCATTTATAAGCGTTACATCATAAACCACATCATCTTTTTGAATTTTAACATTTTGTAGTTTAAGCCTATTATTTGTTGTATTATAAATTTCTATCCATTCGCCAAGATTATCACTTCCATCAGGATTAATCATTATTTCTGTTATAATTATTGATTTAGAAATAGGAGCTGAGTCACAATCTGGATTGTTACCATCACAAGAATCACAATTATCACCTGTATAACCAACTTGACAAATACAAGTATATCCATCTATGCCATTTATACATTCACCATTATTACAATTTATATTTTCGCAATAGTCAAGCTCAACACAAGCTAAATTTTTAAGTTTAGGAGTACTATCTTTATCACACCAATTCAAATCATCAAAATCATTATCATACTGATTTCTATCCAACTGTTTTGCTTTTCCTTCTACTGAATCAGTATAACTTATAATATCAAGACTTAAATCATCTAATTCAAGTATTATTATATGCTCACCTGTATTATTAAAGCTCATTGATGATATTACAGCGTCAACATTTCCAGCTGCAGCAGCTATATTTTTTCCAATTACGAAATGAGATTTAGCATCTATAGTGTAACCATTAGGTAAATGATAAACAGAATCATCTCCTATAATTTTCAAACCATCTAAAGATAAATCTTGATCTGTTCTATTGTACAATTCAATATACTCACCTATTGTATCACTCCCTTCGGGATTAGGCATAAACTCTGTAATAATTATATCTCTTTCATTAAGTAATTGAGATAATACTTCATCACAGTTATTTCCATTTAGTTCATACCCAGTTTCACATTCGTTACAAATATCACCTTTATATCCTGTGTTACACTCACAACTTCCATCTATTTCATTGCAAACACCATGATTATTACAATTATGACTACATAAATCACCACATAAAGTATTATCCTTTAACGGAGTTGCTTTATCTGAATTATTAGCAGAAATTACTGTTTTAGCTTTACACCATTGTGTTCCGTCAAATTGAGATGAAACTCCACTACTTGAACCGTTATAAGTTATTTGATCAACTTGAACATCATTTACCAATAAAGTTAAGGTATGAGTAGCACTATTGCTTAATGATAAGTTAGATATAATTGCATCGTAAGTTTCTAAATTTACATTAGGAGATTTAACTATTAAAAAATAAGAATTAGCTTTAATAACTAAGTTTTTAGAATTTAAAACATAAGAACGGCTATCTTTCATAATTTTAAGATTTTCAATAGAAATATCATTATTGGTATTATTTTTAAGCTCTACCCATTCATTATACCTATCACTTCCACTTGGATTAGCCATAAACTCGTTTATTGTTATATCTCCTTCTGCTAAACCCTCCTGAGTATCACAATTTCCTGAATTACAAATACAAATAGGAGTATTATTTTGGATTTCACATTTATAGTCAGCTTTACATTTTGTATTCGTACAGGACTCTCCAATTGCACTATCAATATCAATCTTTAATTCAAAACTTCCAACACTATTTTGCCCATAACCATCAACAATTAAATAGTATTCTCCAGCCTCTAAAACAGCAGAAATTTTACTTTGATAATCATTATCATTTTTATCATCATTACAGATAATTGCATCACTTTCACAGCTTCTTTTTAAGTATAATACACTGTCTAAATCACTATTAAATATCTCTGCAGTAAATTTTTTAGTAGAATCTAATATTATTTTATAGATTTTATCAGGACTAGGACTATCACTACAAGAATTTGGTGCCAAAAAACTATTGCTAAATCCACTAGTAGTGGAATTAATAGTCGTTGATGAACTAATCTCTTCTATTGTTGAAGAACAAGTATCTCCAGTTAAATTAAAAGTAACAATATTTTTGCTTTTTGCTAAATTTTCAGTAGAATAATCAGCATTTTCGCATGAATAAAAAAACAATAATAAAAATGAAAAAATAACATATCTCATAAACCCTCCGAAACTGTCCGAATAATAGCGAATAAATACGAACTTGTCAATGTAAGTTTTTTATAATCTCATTTAATTGATTAATTGATTCTCGAATATCATACTTATTCATATAATCAGATAAATTTAAGTATTTATTATTGTTTAAAATATATTTTATTTTAAACAATGCATCGTCATAAGAATTATATAAAATATCATTATGATATTTTATAGGAATTAATTCTGGATAAGAAAGCCTATTGGGTAAAATAGGTGTTGCTCCTAAATACATAGATTCAACAATGGAAATACCAAAATTCTCCTCAATAGCTGTTGAGATAACAATATCAGACTTAGAAACTTCTTTATAATATTCTAGTTTACTGCTTAAAAAGCCAAATTTATTGATATAATCTCCCATTTGCTTTTTAAAATATATAAAATCATCATTATTTGCTAAAACTGTTTCACCAAAAATATTTAATTTAAATTTATATCCATTTTTCTTTAAATTCCTCATCATAGAGAAAAACATAAAATAATCCTTATCTTTACTCCACCTATGATTCCATAAAATGATCTTATTTTCTTCCCGTACAGCCAAGGCATTGCCTTGGCTCAGATTACCTTGGCTCAGATTGCCTTGGCTCAGATTGCCTTGGCTCAGATTGCCTTGGCTCAGATTACCAAACGAGGCAATGCCATCTTGATGCAGAGACGAGGCAATGCCATCGTCTCTACATGTGGATAATTGATTATCTATGTTTTTCATATCAAATCCAGGATATACAATAAAAGAAGAATTATATTTTTTTTCTAAAACAACATACAAATCATTCAAATTAAATTTTTTCAACTCTTTCTTAGCCTTTTTATAAAAATCATCTCTATGAAAATTGGAATTAAATATATTTACATCACTGGAAATAAAATTTTGTAATTCTTTAAAACCAATATAATGAGCCTTTTTATTGGGATATTCAAATTGATTTTCATGCCAATACATAACAATTTTAGGAAATTTTTTATATAAAGCTTTTAAGGTGCTTATGTCGGTTAAAGAAGAAGCGATAATTAAATCATATTGTTCTATATTTTTTATTTTTCCATAATAATAAAGAGCAGATTTTTCGTAATTTAACCTCCAAGATTTTTCTTTAATTACAATTTTTTTTATACCAAATTTACTATATTTTATTAAATTATCTAAAAAAAACTTATGTGAACCACTATAAAAACTTTCTAAATATAAAGCTTTAATCCTTAGCCTCTTTTAACTTTTTTTCTAAATACTCATCAAAAGTAGAATAATAAAGTTCCATTGTTCCATCATCTTTTACTTCTAAAATTTTATTTGCAACAGTTTGAATAAATTTATGATCATGTGAAGACATTAATAGTATTCCTTTAAAATCAATTAAAGCATCGTTAAATGAGGAAATTGACTCTAAATCTAGGTGATTAGTAGGACCATCTAAAAGTAAAGTATTTGCTCCTGTTAACATCAATTTTGATATTACACACCTAACCTTTTCTCCACCAGATAAAACTTCAACCTTTTTATAAACTTCTTCTCCTGAAAATAACATTCTTCCCAAAAAAGACCTCATGGTACTTTCTTCTTTTTCTTCTGAAAATTGCCTCATCCAATCAATTAGATTATAATCAACTCCATTAAATAAATTTGAATTATCTTTCGGTAAATAGGATTTAACTACCGTTACTCCCCATTTAAATTCTCCACTATCCTGATTAACTCCTTCTTCTTCTGATAAAATTTGAATTAACATTGATTTTGCAATTTCATTTTCACCAACAAGAGCAACTTTATCTCCTTTTTGCAAATCAAAACTAATATTATTTAGGATTTTTACCCCATCAATGGATTTATTTAACTCTTCTACTGTTAAAATAGTATTACCAATATCTCTTTTGGGTTTAAAATTAATATAAGGATATTTTCTACTTGTTGGCTGTAAATCTTCTAGTGTTAATTTTTCTAATAATTTAGACCTAGAAGTTGCTTGTTTAGCTTTAGATGCATTTGCTGAAAATCTTTGAATAAAACTAGCAAGTTCCTTTCTCTTATCTGATATTTTTTGATTAGCTTTTTGCCTTAATCTTAATGCTAAATCACTTGATTCTTTCCAAAAATCATAATTTCCAACAAATATTTTAATTTGACTATAATCAATATCTGCTATATGAGTACAAACTTTATTTAAAAAATGTCTATCATGAGAAACAACAATAACTATAGATTTTAAATTTTGAATAAAATATTCTAACCAAACAATAGATTTTATATCAAGGTGGTTAGTTGGCTCATCAAGGAGTAAAATATCTGGATTACCAAAAAGTGCTTGTGCCAATAAAACTTTAATTTTATCCTTATCTTCCAGTTCCTTTACTTTTTTATAATGAAATTCATCTTTTACTCCCAAACCTTTTAATATACTTGCAGCCTGACTATCAGCCCCCCAACCTTCCATTTCGCTAAAAGCAATTTCTAATTCAGAAGCTCTAACACCATCTTCATCAGTAAAATCTTCTTTTTCATAAATTGCATCTTTTTCCTTCATTATACTATAAAGGACTTCGTTTCCCATAATAACAGCTTCAAGAACATCAAAATTTTCATATTGAAAGTGGTCCTGTTTTAAAACAGCCATTCTTTCACCTGGCGTAATAAATACATCTCCAGTATCTGCATCAATTTCATTTGATAAAATTTTTAAAAAAGTTGATTTACCAGCACCGTTTGCACCAATAACTCCATAACAGTGTCCTGGTGTAAACTTAATATTTACATCTTTAAAAAGTTGTTGATTTCCGTATGAAAGCCCTAAATTGTTAACTGTTAGCATAAAAACATCCTTAAAAATACCAAAAAAAGAATATATTATTAATTGATATTATTGTCAAATAAATTTTTTATAATAATCTCAAAACACTTGAAATACCCGCTAAATAATAAATATTCGGTATTTTATTAAATTTAACTTGACAAATTGAGAAATTAACCTTAAAAATAAAATGTTTTGTATAAAATTTTTGGGAGATTTAATTATGGAACGATATGCATATAATCTTGATATAAAATTTTTAAATCCAGAAGATGCAGAAGAATTTTATCAAGAAACATCTAATTTAATAGAATGGCTTTATGAGTATTATGATGATGATAAAATAATATTGCCAAATTTCTATAATCAAAACTTCAATAAAAATTCTTTAATTAGAGAATTATTAGAAGAAATAGAATTTTGGGAAAACAATGAACTACCTACTGTAGAATTAGATGATACAGTAAGCATAAACTCCTATACTGAATCATTTGTTATATTTTTATCTGAAATATCAGAGAAGTATATTATTGATGAAATAGAAATACAGGAATTAATCACAGATGAAGACAAAGATATGGAGATATCATTTAATGATGATGAATATACTGTATCAAATGAAGATTTCTATGAAGACAATTCATTTAATGAGTTAAATGAATATTAATAAACATAAAAAAATATATCTTATTGATATACTTAATGAACTATCAGACAAATACCTTAAAGACTTATCTTCTTTAGTTGACTTACATCAATTAGGAGATAAAAAAGAAATAATAAAAAGCTTGGTAAAAAATATTAAAACACCTGTTAAACTTAGAAACTATTATTATAACTTACATGATTTCCCCAAAAAAGTCATATCAGATATTCTTTATAATTTAGATGGATTATATATTGAAAGCTATATTTTAGCTAAGTATGAGAAATTACCAGCATTTGAAAGAAAAAATATATTATTTACAAACAATACTTATCCTAGCTATTTCTCATTATTTGTCTATCAAAAAAAATATATTCCTACTGATTTACAAGAATTATTAAAAACATTTGTTTCAAAACCTAAAATTTGGGAACCAACAGCAATAGATTTAATAAGTGAAGACTTAATAATACCAAATAATTATAATTTAATCTTTTACACTTATATTTTTTCTCAATTAAGAATATTAAGTATTAATGAAAGAAAATTTAAAATTACAGAAGAATCTAAAAAAATATTAAAAAGTTCAATAAATATAAATTTTTTATCAGATATTTTTAGATTATTATATCACACAAATTTAATAAAAATAAAAAATAGAAAAATTATTCCAAATTATAAAGAAGAACTAAGTTTAAATAATCTCATAAAAAACTTAGAAAATACTTTAACAAATAGTTATAAATTTTTAGAAACTATTTATCCTAAAAAACCTCCTGAGTTTATTGAAGATATTATAAAATTTAGAAATATTATAATTAAAAGCTTAATAGAATTAAAAATAAATTCTTACTATAAAGTAAATGAAATTTATAAATTTATTGAAATAAACAACTATAATAAATTAAAAAAAATTTCAATAAATCAAACAGAAAGATTAAATGATTTAATAATATTTTCTAACAATTTATTCTATCTAGGACTAATAAGTTCATTTAATATCAATAAAGATAAAATCTTTTATATTAGTAACAAACAAATAGAGTTATTATCAAATAAAGAATCTGATATCCCTATTAATATAAATAAAGAAATTATTATTTTAGAAAATTTTGAAATTATTGTTATTAATAAAATTACACATTTAAATAGGATTTTACTAGAACAATTTACTAATCAAAAAACGAATAAAAATTATACATTAAATAAAAGTAAATTACTTAAAACTCTAAATAAAGGCTTAAAATTAAATATTTTTTTATTATTTATTAAAACAATATCACTAAAAGAGTTACCTAATTCTCTTATAACATATTTAAATGATTTAAAAACTAATAAAATACTAATAAATCAAAAACTTTTTACATTAGAAGCAAATTCACTAATTATAGAAACCTTAGTACATAATAAAAAATTTAGAGATAATATTCAAAAATTAGACACAAAAAGTATTAATTACAATAAAGAAATTGAAAAAAAATTAATTTCTTATTTAATACAACTTGATTATTATGTTGAAATCATCTAGCTATTTAGCATCTTACTATTTTTTTTGAGAAGGCTTCTTAATTTAACAAGTCCCTTTTCTTGAATTTGCCTAATCCTTTCCCTTGATAAATTATAACGATTACCAATTTCTTCAAGAGTCAAAGCTTCTCCATCTTCAAAGCCATATCTTAATTGTAGTACAGTTTTTTCCATATCCCCTAATTTATCAAGATGTTCCCTCATAAACAATGCAATAAATTCATCTTCTAATTTTTTTAAGGGAGCTTCATTATTAATATCTTCAATAATATCCTCAAAACGAATTGGATTGTTAGAAAATCTATCCCCTGCAGGAGAATTTAATGATACAACCTCAAGGTTGATATAGCTTAGTATTTTATTTATTTTTACATTGGAAATACCTGTTTCTTCTGTTATTTCATCAGGTTCAGGAAATCTATTTTTTAAATTAATATACTTTAGAATAACCCTTTTAATTTTATTGTAGCCATCAATTAAATGTAAAGGTATTCTTATTACCCCTGCCTTTTCAATTATCGCCCTTACTATAGATTGTCTAATCCACCAAATAGCATAAGTAGAAAATCTATTACCTGTTTTATAATCAAACTTTTCTATAGCTCTAAGAAGTCCAATATTACCTTCTTGTATTATATCTCCCCAAGGTAAACTACTTTTCATATAGTATTTTGAAATACTTACAACTAATTTCAAATTGGCTGTTGCAAATTTATTTTTAATATAATCAATTTCTAATAATGTTTTAATAAAAATCTTCTCAAAGTTTTCAATACTACAATTTTTAAGTAACTTATTATTCATAAACTTATCTTGTAAAGCAACTTTAAACTCAATAAATCCATCAAAATAAAATAAATTATCTAATAAAAAAATCACAGAATCTTCAATAAAATTAAAAATTAAATCTTTGTTATTTTTTTCAACATAATAAGCTCTTAAGTCTTTAATATTATCAAATTTTTTAATATCATTAAGAATTATATCTATATTTCTAATATCAGCTTTTCTTTCAACTTCCTCTTCCTTCTCTTCAATCATAATTAACAAACTGTTTAAATATTCTATAGTAATCTTTTCTCTATTAAATAATTTTATTAGCTCTAGTACTACTTTAGTTGTTCTTGTAGTAAAAATATCTATTACTATTAAATGCAAGTTTTCATTATCATATATACATTTAAATATAAATTTCCATAATATTAAAGCATTCCTTTCAAGATCTTTAAAAAATTTATTTTCTTCTTGCTTCGTATATATTGAAATTCTACCAATTTCTTCTAAATACTTATTTATATTAGAATTTGAAAAACTTTTTTTTGCCAAAACGCCCCTACCTATAATCTTTTTTAATATAGTTTTCTATAAGTGATATTATTTTATTGTTATTCGTACTACCTGCATACCAAAGAGCATTATTTTCATTATTATCAGTTTTTTCTATATCTACTTTATTAGATATAAATTGCTTAATTAATTTAATATTATGCTTTTCAATAGCGTACATTAATGGAGTTTTACCCTCTGAGTCTTGTTCATTTATATTAATAGCCTTAGATAATAAAAACTTAATTACATCTTCATTATCTTCCTTTATTGCATAATGAATAGGCCTTGTGATTTCACCATTTTCATCAGAATAAAAAGAACCATCTAAAATAGCTCCTTCTGAAACCAATAGTTTTATAATATTCAACTCATTCATTTTAATTGCATATATCAAAGGATTTAAATTATCTTTATTCATTGCATTTACAGAAACACCTTTAGAAATTAAATATTTTACCATTTTTATATCTTTTTTAATTACAGCATATACTAAAGAATTATTATTATATTCATCTTTAACATCTAATAACAACGCTCCTCGACTAACTAGATATTTCACAAGATTTAGTACACCATGTTCAATGGCATACATAATTACATTTTTACCAATAGGCTCAATTTCACCATTTTTACTTTTTTTAACACCATTTTTAGTTGCAAAAATATTAGCTCCATTATTTAATAAAAACTCTATAACTTCCTGATTTTTACTTGCAATAGAATACATCAAAGCTGTCTTTCCCAAAGAATAAACTTTATTACCAACTTTTGTATAACCATTTGTTCCGATATTTATATCAGCTCCAAGACTTACTATTTTTTTTACAATTGGTAAAAAGCCATTTTCGGTAGCATACATTAACACTCTTTTGCCACTATCATCTTTATCATCAACTTTTAATCCTAAGGATATCAAATAGTTAAAAATCCCAATATGTTCTGTTTTAGCAACATACATCAATGCAGTTCTACCATTCTCAAAACGGCTATTAATATCCAAACCCTTTTCAACTAAATAGGTCAAAATATCTAGATAACCTCTTTTAGTAATCCAAATCATCAAAGCATCACGATTTCCCTTATCTTTAAAATCAATGGAGAACCCTCTTATTACAGCTTTTTTCACTTTTTCGATATCACCTTTTTTCAAACCATCAAGGAAAATATTTGATAAAAGTTTACTTTCCACTTCATTTTCTTTATTGTTGATTTCATTATTAACTTCAATATCTCTGTACCCCACCAATCTTACTTTTGACTGAGTACTTTCTTCTCCATAATCACCTAAAAATTCATTTGCTAATTCAGTATTATTTTGCAAAGATTCATTATAATCATCAATACCTAGAATAAATATCCAATGCTTAATGATTAACTTTGCAGCATTTTTATCCATTAAAAATTCTTTTCTTAAAAAATTCACAAGTATATCTTTTCTTTCTTGTGTTAAATCTTGGTTTATTAATAAATCAGCAGGAATTCCAATTTCATAAGTTTGTAAAAGTATATTTTTAAGAGGACTAGCTTTTAACTCTGAACAAATTATTTGCTTTAAAACATAGAATGGAGTTTTTTTATTTATTTTTGTTTTTAATTTCTCAAGTTCTTTTAGCATTTATCTCCTTACTTATCCTTAAGTTAAATATATCAAAAGCATTTTATAATTACAAGAAATTGATTGAAAATATTATTTTTTTTCACATTAAAATAGACAAATTGTCTAGTTTATTTTTCAAAACTCCAACCACATTCGTGGTCCATTACATGGAAAGTGTTTTATTGTATAAAAATGATGTAATTGAAACTTTTTTACTATGGATTTTTAATTTTTTTCATAATTTTTTTCATTTTAGCCTTCTCTTTAGACCATTTTTCAATAATAGGTGCAACACATTTTTCCCTACTCCAACCTTTTACCTCCAAAGACGGGGTAACTTGCTCCCATTTCTTATGTTCATAATCCTTCAATTTCTTAAGACTTTTTAGGATTGCTTCAACTGTTCTTTTTTTGGCAGCACATGTAAGAGAAGTGGAACTTGCTGTTGTAATTAAAACTGACCTTGTTGCATAGGTTTTAACATTATTTTCAAGCCATGGATATGTACTTGCTTTTATTACTGAATTGTAATAATAACCATCTAAATCCTTAGATTGTATTGACAATAATGTCAAGTTTGTTTCTTTATCCATTTTCTCTAAAAACTTTAATGGAGCTCCACCAACTAAAATAACTGCATCAATATCACCATTTAATAACTTATTAATGGCATCTTTATTTTCATAATGAAATTTTTCGGCTTTTACAGAAGCAATACTTAAAATAATAGCACCTGTAAGACGACTTCCACCAAGTTTAGAACCAACATTAATTTTTTTACCGTTTAAGTCTGATATTTTTTTTATATCACCATCTTTTTTTACTAAAACATGAACTTCTTCTGCGTAAAGAGGAAAAACAACTTTTATATTGCTAATTAAAGCTTCAAGATTATCAGGAGTTGCATTTTTCTTAAATTTCTTTATTAATTTAAGAGAATTTCTTTTATTTACTCTTATATAATTTAAAACATCATCTTGAACAATAATAAAGCCATTATATTTATCTTCTACAAGCCCCAATAAGTTTTCAATGGTACCACCTGTTGAAATATTGTTAACTTTAACTTCTGCGCTAACAACAGACGCTATATCTTGGCCAAATTCATAATATGTTCCACCCTTTTCTCCAGTAACAATATCCAATTTTAAGGTCTGAGTTGCGAATAACATATTACTAAAAATTAAAAATAAACCTAAAAACTTTAACATATAATCCTCCTAATGGTAAGCTCATTCTATAATAAATGACTAATCATATCAAGATATATTCAATTTTTTAAAATTTTTATGTTAAATAAATAAAATTTATGTAAAGAGGCATGCAATGCCTCTCAACAAAGTAATGATAGAAATGGAGATAATTAAAGTAATTATAAATCAGTTGCAGATTTATTTCCCGAGATAACTCTTGTTGCACTTCCAATTGTACAAGTACTGTTTTCCCATAAAATATCCCTTACAAAACACCATTCCCCAACATTCATATCAGAACAAAGATATTTATGCTCTTGAATACTGCCATGAATATCATCTCTGCAGTAAATTGTTACAGTAACATCTTGAACATTTGAACTCCCCTCGCCTTCACGACCATTTGGCTTGCCTGAATAATAATAAAGTCCTACAGTGTAATGTTCTGCACTACTTCCATTATGTGGCTTTTCTATAGAAGTATTTTCAGGATAACAAGTTTCAAAACTTCCATTATCATCTGTATCAGCACAACCAATTCTATTATCAACATCTAATTGAGCATCATCAGAAGAATTTGAGGTAAACCATTCTATTTGATTATTTGGACTACAAGTTTGATTAGGAATTTGAACATCTTGAGCACAAACTTTACAATTATCATAATAACAGTCGTTCTCGGTTTGCCAATCATTAACAGTTGCACCCGGCTTTAACAAATGTAAGTCAAAGTCAGCAGGAGTTTGCCAAAGAATAGAAACATTCAATGTATCTGATGGCTGTATAAAAATATTATCATAATCACAAACATGCTCCGTTCCATCAATAGTTATAGTAAACTTAATGTGATAATCTCCAGCAATTAAAGGTACAAAAGAAGTACTTGCAGAAGTTGGAGTTGTTAAGATAATATTAGAACCTACTGGTTGAGATACCACCTCCCAAAACATAGAATCAGGAACACCTGTTACTGTATTAGATAGATTAACTGTTTCTAAAATAACAGGATTGGTCGGAACGGTTCCACAACTATAAGTAGGTAATTCACAATCATCATCATCATAATCGGTATCTCCATCACAGTCATTATCAAGACCATCATTACAAACTTCTGTTGTTCCTGCAATATCTTCTGCGGAACATATTAATAATGTGTTATCATTAGGGTCACATATTTTAACACCTTGAGTTTTACATACACCTAAACCAGAAGAATAACAAACATCATACAATTCAGTAAAATCTTCATCAGTTTCACCATCACAATCATTGTCCTTTCCATCACATACCTCGGGAGTACCATCAACATGCCCTGCGGAACAAACTTCTGCTCCATTTACACATTCTGTAACTCCAGTTCTTAAGCATAAACCTAATTCATTATTGCTACATGTAGCACCAATTGTAAATCCCTCATCAACAAAACCGTCGCAGTCATTATCTTTATTATCTCCACACAATTCTGTTGTTTGTTGACTTAAATCTTCAGTTGCAGAACAATCAAGAGATAATAGACTAGAATTACAACTATAAGTGCCTGAACCTTGACAAACTCCCTTACCAGCATAACAGGTTTCACCTTCTAGCTCAAAACCTTCATCAACCAAACCATTACAGTTATCATCAATATTATTTCCACAAAGTTCATTTGCAGATGGTGTTCCTGGAGTAGCACTACATTCAAGACTTAGCTTATCCTCACTGCATTGGTATTCCCCATTTCTTTTACATGCACCAACACCATTGGAACAGGAAACAGTCAGCATTTCAAATCCCTCATCAACATAACCATTGCAATTATTATCAATATTGTCTCCACATAATTCATTTTGACTTGCCTTACTCATATCAGGAGAGACATTACACACTGTTTTTGTTAAATCATTTACATCACAAATATAAACACCACCTTCAACCTTACAGGGACCATACCCAGCACTACATGATTCACCAACATTAAAACCTTCATCAATTAGTCCATCACAATCATTATCAAGGTTATCACCACATAATTCAGTTGTTTTTAAACTTAAATCTTCTGTTTCACTACATTCTAACTCTAATTTATTAAGTGAACATTGGTAAACACCTTCTTTTTTACAAACGCCCTTACCTACTTTGCAAATTGCTCCAATTAAGTCAAATCCCTCATCAATTAGTCCATCACAGTCATTATCTTCATTATCTCCACATAGTTCAATACTTGCTTTTGTCATATCAGGTTCAACAGAACATTTCAATGATTTACTATCATTATCAGCATCACAAACCCACACCCCAGTCATTTGGCAAGGACCAGAACCAACAGTACATGGTTTCCCCTCATCTTCAAATCCCTCATTAACCAAGCCATTACAGTTATCATCAGTATTGTTTCCACAAAGTTCTTGATTTGCATTACCATTTTCAACAGCATCACAAACAACGGAAAGCTTGTCATCACTACAAACATAATGCCCACTTTCCTTACAAACACCTAAGCCTGCTTCACACTCAAAACCAACTAAGTTAAAACCTTCATCTACAAGTCCGTCACAATCGTTATCTTCATTATCCCCACATAATTCAGTTCTAGCCAGTGAAAGGTCCTCCTCGGCATCACAAATAAGACTTAGACCATCATCAGAGCATTGATAATTACCTATTGTTGCACAAACTCCCCTACCTGAACTGCAACTTTCATTTAATTGTTCAAATCCTTCATCAATAAAACCATCACAATCATTATCTAGATTATCTCCACAAATTTCATCTACTTGCAAGGAAGTATCTCCTGTTGCATCACAAACAATTTCCAAACCATCATCTGAACACTGATAAATACCTGTTGTTGCACAAACGCCTTTACCTCCTTGACATGTAGTTCCAACAAATTCAAAACCTTCATCAATAAATCCATTACAGTTATTATCCATTTGATCACAAATTTCTTCACTAGCCTTACTTAAGTCTTCTTCTGCTGTACAAATAACTCCATTTTTAGCATCATTACAAATATATGTACCAGCTCCTTGACAAGCTCCAATTCCTTTAAAACATTCCTGATTAACAAGTGCAAAATTTTCATCAACAGAGCCATTACAATTATTATCAATACCATCGCAAATTTCTTCTGTTGGTTCAGGGATTTCAGAATTAGGTTCACAATGACTTCCACGCTTATCAGAATCACAAACCATAATACCCTCTGTCTTACAGGCACCTAAACCAACAAAACAAGATTCACCAACATTAAAACCTTCATCAGTTTTTTCATTACAATCATTGTCTAACCCATCACATAATTCAATAGATGGAATAACTTGCCCCACACAATTTGCATCATAATATTCACCAGCAATACATTGTTGAACACCTGCTTTACAAACACCTTTTCCTCTAGTTCCATCTGGCCCCAAATAGCATTCTTGTTGTAAGGAACAAGTACAACCTTCATCAATTATGCCATCACAGTTATCATCTATGCCGTTTCCACAGACTTCATCAGGAACAGGAGTATCTACCCCACAAACACCACAGGCATTAACCAATCCTTCATCAATTTCACCATTACAGTTATTATCTATTCCATCACATGTTTCTTCAGCAACATCACCACAAGTACCACATGCATTTAAAACGCCCTCATCAATTTTACCATCACAATTATTGTCTTTATTATCACATATTTCGGAAGTTGGTTTTATTTCATTTTCGCATACTCCCCAAACTCCATCTGTACAAGTTTGAGTACCTGCTTTGCATTCACCAACTCCTAAGTTCTTAGGAATTCCACTATAACAGTTTCTTACATCACCTTCAGTACAAGAACCACAGTTTTCATCTATGATACCATTACAATTATCATCAAGTCCATTGCCACATATCTCATCAGGAACAACCCCAATTTCACCACATGCATTTACTTCAAAACCTTCATCGGTATTGCCATCACAATCATTATCCAATCCATCAAAAACTTCATCTGAGGGTAAAATTTCATACTGACAACTTGAAAAGCTTCCATTTTCACAAACTTTATAACCATCTTTACACACACCAACATTTCTTTTATCATCAGAGCTAGTATGGCATGTTTTAATTTCACCATTTATGCAAGAACAAAACTCATCAACAACCCTATTACAGTTATTATCAATTTTATCACCACATAACTCTTTTGCATCAGGATTCACAAGAGGATTACTGTCATCACAATCTTCACCTTTGTCACAAAAAGCACCAAAACCATCACCATCAAGATCATAACACTCAAAATTATTATTTTCCTTTTCACAAAGATGAGTTTCTGTGTTACAAATAGGAGTAGCAGGAGAACAATCACTGCTTGTTTCGCATTTTCCTATATCTGTAACACATTTTCCTTGAAAATTACATATTTGATAATCAGCACACTTAGGATTACAATCCTTTGGTGTTGTATTATCATTATTTCCTTCGTTATTACCACATGCAGTAAATAGTAAAGAAACCAAAAATACAATTAATAATATAAAATTTTTCATTTATTCCCCCTATTTAACCGCTTTAAGATTTAGTCCACCAGGATAACCATAAGAAACATAACTATCATATCCATAAACTGATATACCGACAGGTTCTGTTGCAACAATTGAATGACTTCCATCACTCAAAGAAATTCTAGCTCTCATGTATCCAGTTGCCCCAATATCAGTAAAACTTGTATCTGAAATTGTTGAACCATCTAAAGTAACAGTTGCTGTTGTAGGAGCAACAATTGTAAC
>Ga0256842_1001089_pt1 | contig 22545 bp, 25 predicted proteins | sample 4559240metaG_FD_185973 | JGI IMG/M metagenome (GOLD analysis project Ga0256842, IMG submission 185973) | Hydrothermal vent microbial communities from Guaymas Basin, Mexico - 4559-240 | ecosystem: Environmental > Aquatic > Marine > Hydrothermal vents | place: Mexico: Guaymas Basin | collected... | reverse complement strand
TATTTATAAAGCAAGGAATTTAGAATGTTCTCCATGTATAAATGTCCATAAAGGAGAATTTAAAAAGTGTAAGTTAAACGGAAAATGTATGGATTTGATTGAAGTAGAAGATGTATATAATGCTGTTATGAGTACGGTGAAAAAATGAAAATATTATTATTTAAAATTGGAGCAATAGGGGATACTTTAATGACAACTCCTTTAATAAGGCAACTAAGAAAAAATTTTAAAGACGCTTCTATTGATTATTTAATTGGAGAACATTCTTATGGAGTTTTAGGCGGAAATAAACATTTAGACAGTATAATTAAATTTGATGAAAATATATTCTTTGAAAAAAATTTTAAAGAATGGATAAACCTAATTTTTAAAATTAGAAAAAGAAAATATGATGTAATCTTTGTTCTGGATAAGCACAGAGTTTTTAATTTAACTGCTTTTTTATTTGGAATTAAAAAGAGAGTAGGCTTTGATAGATTAGGTGAGGGAAACTTTTTAACATATAAGGTTCCCTACTTCGGAAGGAAACACGAGATTTTCTATTATCTGGATTTATTGAGAGGGTTGGGACTTGAACCAAATTACAAGGATTGGGAGATGGACTTGCACTTGAATAAATCTGATTTAAAATTTGCAGAGGTCTTTTTTGATAAAAATAAATTAAAAAGTAAAAAAGTTGTGGGAGTATGCCCCGGCGGTGCAAGAAATATGGGAGTTGGAGATGATGATTTAAGAAGATGGGGTACTAAAAATTATATAGATCTAATAAAAAAATTGAAAGAGAGAGGGTTTGAGATTTTATTAATTGGAGGGAATACAGATAAAGAAATTGAAGAAAAAATTTTAAAAGAAGTTAAATGTGTCTCTGCTATAGGAAAAACTTCTTTAAAAGAAAGTGCTGCTTTGTTGAAAAAATGTGATGTCATTATTTGTAATGACAGCGGACCAATGCACTTAGCAGCTGCAGTTAATAAAAAAATTATAAGTATTTTTGGGCCTACTTTGCCAAGTGAGAAAGCCCCACTTCATAAGGAAAGTAAATATATTTGGAAGCAAGTCGGGTGTAATCCATGTTATGATTTGTGGGGGAGACATCCAAAAGTTTGTCCTTATAAGAAAGATTGTATGAACTCCATAACTGTAGAGAAAATTTTAAATACTCTCTTTAATATTTGTTAATAAACATAATAGGTGATATGATGAAAATTTTAGTTACAGGAGGAGCAGGTTTTATTGGATCTAACCTAGCATTAGCACTGCAAGAGAAAGGGCATGATGTAACAATTTTGGATGATTTTTCAAGCGGTAATTTTAAGAATCTTATCAGCTACGAGGGGGATATTGTTTCTGATAATATCTTAAATGTTGACCTGAACAAATTTAAGAATGTTGATGTAATATTTCATGAAGCAGCGATAACAGATACAACCGTTCAAGACCAAAAATTAATGATGCAAGTAAACACAGAAGGATTTAGAAAATTTTTAGACTTTGCTGTTAAAAATAATATTAAATTTATCTACGCTTCTTCTGCAGCAACTTATGGTAATGCTCCTGCTCCTCAAAAAGAGGAGTATGCAGGAAAACCTAACAACATATATGGTTTTTCAAAATGGGTTTGTGATTGCATAGCAAAAAAGTATATGAAAAACTTTCCAGAAGCTCACATAGTTGGATTAAGATATTTTAATGTGTTTGGGCCAAGAGAACAATATAAAGGAAAAATGGCTTCGATGGTTTGGCAATTAGCAAAACAAATGGTTGATGGAAAAAATCCAAGAATCTTTAAATGGGGAGAGCAGAAAAGAGACCAAGTTTATGTTAAAAATATTGTTCAGATAAATTTGTTGGCGTTAAATGCAAAAAAAAGTTGTATTGTAAATGCAGGTAGCGGTGAGGCAGTTTCATTCAATCGTATTATTAAAGTTTTAAACAAAGCCTTGGGATTTAAGTACGATCCGGAATATATAGATAATCCTTATAAGGCCTTTTATCAAGAACATACAGAGGCAGATTTAACTGAAGCAAAAAAGTATTTAAGGTATGAACCTGAGTGGAAATTTGAGGATGCTGTTAAAGATTATGTTAAATGGTTAAAGGAAAATAATTACTTATTAACTCAGTGATTTTTTATGAAATTCTTATTTGTTGCAGAATATTTTCCTCCTTTTGTTATGGGTGGTGCCGAGATTAGTTTAAAAATTTTGGTAGATGAACTTGTAAAAAATGGTCATGAAGTTGTAGTTTTGACACCAAATTATAATTCATTTAAAACTGAAATTGAAAAAAGAGATAATTTAAGAATTATAAGATTTAAATCTTTTAGGAATTTTTTATTCAAAAAAAGAGAAGAAACCTCTCATAAAATATATAAAAAAACAAAACCTTTCTTTTACTTGATTCTAAATCAATACTTTAAATATTCTTCTCAGGAGATCAAAAAAAATGTTGAAAAAATTTTAGAGAAGGAAGAATTTGATGTAATTCACGCTAATAATTTAGAATCCATTTTAGCTTTAAACGGTATAAAAACCTCTGCCAAAAAAATTGCTCATTTAAGAGATTTTGGTTTATTCTGTTATAACCGGGGTTTAAATAATAAGGGCAATCTTTGTAGGGGATGTTCAGCAAATAATTTAAAGAAGTGCATGAATAGTGAGGGAGTTATTAATAAACTTCTACAAATAGAAATGAAAAAAAGGCTTAATTTGTTATCCAAATTATCCTCTTTTGATTTGCTAATTGCAATAAGTAACTTTGTTAAACAACAATATGTTACTGTTTTAGGGGTTGATGAGAATAAAATAGAAGTATTATATAATCCAATATCCAATGATATTATTTCAGACATATCCAAAGAGGAAGCGAGAGACTTGCTAAATTTACCAAAAGATAAAAAAATTGTTTTATTTGTTGGAAGTTTAACAAGAAATAAAGGAGCTCATTTAATCCTTGAGCTTGCTAAAAAATTAAAAGATTCTTTATTTATAATTATTGGGGATGGAATATTGAAGGATTTGTTTTTAAGCAATGGACAGGATAACATACTCTACCTTGGATACCTACCTATCTCAAAACTTAGACATTACTATAAAGCATCAGATATCTTGTTAGTTCCTTCTCTTTGGTATGAACCCTTTGGCAGGGTTGTTTTGGAAGGAGCATATAATAATTGTTATGTTATTGGCAGTAATAGAGGTGGAATTCCTGAAGTTATAGATTGGCTAAAATGTGGAGTATATGTTGAACCAACTATTGAAAATTTTGTAATGGAAATAAGGAAGTTTGATGAAAACATATTAAAAAAAGAAAAATTGAAAGAATATAATTATTATAAAGATTTTATAAATTTATTGAAGTAGCTTCAAAGAGCTTATATGTTTTTTTATTGATTCAAATACCTCTTCTGGTTTTAAACTCTCCAGCAAATTCTTAGGATTTTTAACAAAACCGAAGTAAGGCACATAAAATATTTCATACTTATGAGGAGTTATAATATTGGTTTTATCTGAGAAAGGAGAAGTATGAATATAACTTGTTCCTCCAAAAATTACACTTTGTGGAATTTTAAACATGGATGCGCAATGAGATAAACCACTGTCATTGCTAATGAAATAATTGCATTTACTTATTAAAGAGATTGTGTTTTTTAGGGGGATATTTTTTGTTATAACTACTTTTTTAAGATTTTTAAAGTATCCTTCGTATTTAACCTCATCAGGCCCTAAAAATATTAAGAACTTAATCTTATTTTTATACCTTCTGTTAACTAAACTAATTAATGTTTGCCAGTTTTTTATATTCCATCTCTTCCATACCATATCAGTTTTTCCACCAGGATGAATTCCAATGATAAATTTGTTAATTAAATTATTTTCTTTTAAAAATTTGTTAGTAAACTCAACTTCCTTTTCAGTTAAATGATATGAATAATGAATATTCTTCTTATTATATTTAATATTCGCATTTTTTATTAAATCTAAATTTATAAATACGCTATGTTTACTTTCTATTTTCGGGGAATACGTCAAAAACCAATTTATATTTTTAAAAATTTTAAAGTTATACTTATGTTGGATTCTTTCTTTAGCATTAATCAATTTCATTAAATAAGCCGAAAAAATACCCTGTGAAGGGTAAATAGTTATTGCAAGATCGTATCTTTTTGATTTTAGTTGTGTTATTGCCTTTTTAACTTCACTATTCAAAAATAAGTCCTTTACGAATTGTGACTTAAGAACAAAAATTTTATTTACGAAAGGTTGACCTTCTAAAAGTTCTTTTGTGCCTCTTGGCGCTATTAAGAAATCTATCTTTGCGTTGGGATAATTCTTTTTAAGTATTTGTATCATTGGAAATGCCATGATTAAATTTCCAATTCCTGAAAGTGCAATTATTAGGATTTTCATTTTTATTCTGTTTTTAGTCTGCTATTAAGTATTCTATTCATATTCTTTATTTTTTTACCTAGTCCTCCTATAGCATGACCATGCAAATGTGCAAAAAAAGTTGACAAAGCATCTCTGTCATTTAAAATTATTCTTTTTAGTACCAAATAAGGACCTATTAGTATGCTCTTCCAATTTCTCCAAATTTTTATTCTTAAAACTTCAAAACCATTTTCTCTTAATAATCTATCAATAGATGTGTAATTATAAGGTCTTATATGTGTTGGGTCACTCCAAAAGTTCATATTCCCATCAGGAATGTATGCTGTTTTATAATAAGGCATTTCAATATAAACCCAGCCATCTTTTTTAAGGACTCTGTTAAATTCCATTATAAAATCATGAGGATTTAGAACATGTTCCAAAACATGAAAACAAGATACAAAATCAAAGGTTTCATCTTCAAAAGGGAGGTTATCTCCACCGCACTTTGTAAATTTTATATAAGTAGGTAAAAATGCCTCTACCTCTCCAATATCTACACCATACAATTTAATGTCAGGTCTTATTTTGTGAATCTCTTTAAAATACACTCCATCTCCACAACCCACATCTAAAACTTTTGCATTTTTTGGCAATTTTTTTACTAGGTTAAGTAAAAAATTTTTTGATTCTCTTTTGCCTCCTTTATAGCTTTTAAAGTATTCCTTTTTAAATTTTTTTTCCATTCTCACTTACCTCCTCAAAAATTAATTTATTTACTTTTTTACTTAGTCTCCTAAAATCATAATTCTTGGCATGTTCTCTTGAATTTGTTGAATTGTACTTTTTATATTTTTCTAAGTATTTAAAAAGTCCTTCGCATATTTTTTCATTACTTTCTATCAAAATTCCATATTTTTCATAATCCAAATCTTTTAGATTTTCTCCAACTCCAACGGTAATAACAATCACATTCATAGCAATAAATTCTTTTATTTTACAGGAACTTCTCGTATATGCACTAAATGTTTTTTCATTAAAAGGAACTAAAGCAACATCCATTGTACTAATGTATTTAGGAACATCTTCATGTTTAACATATCCAGTAAATATAAATCTATCTCTTATATACTTTTTTTCGACATAATCTTTAAATAATTTCAAACCACTTCCAAAACCTACAATTAAAAACTTAAATTTATCTAAACTTCCTTCTTTTTTTAGTTTTACTGCACAATCAGCAATATCTTTACCGACAAAATTGTTATTTCCCAACTTATTAATACTTCCAACAAATCCAACAACGATTTCATCATCTTTGATTTTATATCTTTTTCTTATTTTTATCCTATCCTCTTTATATTTTTCTGGATTAAATAGTTCTAAATCAACACCATTTGGAATGTATTTGATATCTTCTTCCTTTTTTCCTAAAAACATAGCAAGTTCCTTTAACTTATCACTAACAACAACAACTTTATCAGCATTTTTAACAGCTAAATATTCCCAATAACATAAATTCCAAGGTTTTGGTTTATATTTTGAAAAATCCACAAAGCAATCATCCCAATCAATTATTAGTGGTATTTTTTTAATTTTTTTAGCTAAAATTGCAGGAATTGAACTTGCAATTAGGGGAGCAGAAGCATAAACAACATCTGGCTTAAATTTGGGATTTAAAACTTTAAGGCAGTTTTTTATAAGTACCTGTAGTTTTCCAGGTATATTATTTGGCCAGTCATTTGGCTGAATTTTTATAATTTCAACATTTTCTAATCTTTTAGTTAAATTTTTTATTCTTATGGATGTTGCGTATTTTTCCGGCAATGCATATATAACTCCTAATTTTATTTTTTTCATTTTAACTTTTTGTGTTTATGTTCTTCTCTATTTTCCACATTCTTCTTCGATTACCTTTGAAATCCTTTTGAAAACTTTGTCCCAGGAATACTCTTTTATTTTCTTCTTTGCATTGTTGGAAATCTTTTGTTGAAGTTTATCATTACTTGATAGTTTTATTATTGCATCTGCCCACACCTTTTCATCTAATGTGTTGATAACAATTCCTTCTCTGCCGTTCTCTATTATTTCACTAGCTCCTGCAAATTTTGAAGTTATGACAGGTAATCCTGCAGCCATCGCTTCTGCAACAACTAATCCGAAAGCATCGTGTCTTGTTGGAAATAAGAACACATCTGATGCAAAGTAATATTCTCTTAATTTACTTCCAACTAAGCCGAGAAAAATAATATTATCTTCCAAATCATATGATTCTATTATTTTCTTGAACTTGTTAAGATTATCTTTACCTACAACCAACAATTTAAAATCTTTATGTCCTTCATTTTTTATTATATGCAGTGATCTTAATAAAATGTCTAATCCCTTTCTTTTAAATTCATTACCTACAAATAGGAATAAGTGTTCATTTTTTACACCTACTTCTTTTCTAATTTTGTTTTTAAAGTATTCTCTTTCTTCATCATTTACTGAAAACTCATCTAAATTTACTCCAGAATGGACAATTACAATATCTTTTTTAGAGACCTTGTATTCTCTTCTAATTAACTCAGCAACAAAATTGGATATAGCAATAATTTTTTTGTAATTACCCTTAGTATAATTGTGCTTTTCTATGCCACAAATTATTAAATTTGCTGGGTCCAACAACGTTTTTGGAAATCTTCCATTTGATAAACTTCGTAGCCATCCTTTATGACAACTTTGAGCGATTAGGATGTCTTGAATTGTTGTAGCTCCAATACCATTATTTATGATACAAAAATATTTATCTCTATTATTTTTGATATGTTTTCTTGAAATATATGTTGGAAAAAGATATGAAAGATATCTATTTGACGGAACATTTACTTTGATAATATTTATATTGTGATTTATTAAATTTTTTTCATAGCTTTTACATAGTATATCCACTTTGTATTTTTTTGAAAGAAATCTCGCTAATTCTACAGTATACCTTTCAATTCCTCCCTTTTTTGTAAAGTATATTGTTGGTATCAGAATTTTTTTCCTCATCAAATCACCTTTTTGCATAGGTCCTGTTACTGGAGATTAAACAATGAAGAAAATCACACCTGTTCTGCAAAGATGTTCTTAACTTCACTGTTAAAGAATCTTTGTTATTTTGTCCGAATCTTCTTAATTTTTCTATTTCTTTTTGTTTTTCTTTTAAAAATTCATAAGTTCCATCTGTTGAACCGTCATCCACTATGATAATTTCATAATTATCTTGTGGGTAAGTTTGATTTGCTAAGGCATTTAGGCATTTTTTTAGTTTGTCTTTTCTATTGTAGGTTGCAACAACGATAGATGCTTTCATGGTTTTTCACCAATAATTTAAACAATATCTCTAAAATACTCAATAGTCCTCTTCAACCCCTCCTCTAACTTAACTTTAGGCTCCCAACCTAAAACTTCCTTAGCCATTGTTATATCAGGTCTCCTCCTAACTGGGTCATCTTTTGGTAGTGGTTTAAATACAATCTTACTTTTACTTTTAGGAATTAATTCTAAAATTTTATAAGCTAATTTTAAGATAGTGAATTCTTCTGGATTGCCCATATTTAACACTGGAATAGTATCCCAATTAAATTTATCTTTTAATTTATTTTTTAATTCATCTTTATCTATTTTCATATATTTTAACATTCCTTCAATTAAATCATCAACATATTGAAAGCTTCTTGTTTGTTTCCCATCTCCATAAACAGTTATTGGCTTATCTTTTAATGCCTGTATGATAAAATTACTGATAACTCTTCCATCCTCTGGATTCATATGTGGGCCATATGTATTAAATATTCTAATCATTCTCACATCCAAATTGAATTTTTTTTGATATTCGTAACAATATGTTTCTGCGACTCTTTTGCCTTCATCATAACAAGACCTTAATCCAATAGTGTTAACATTGCCCCAATAACTTTCTTTTTGCGGATGCTCTAATGGGTTTCCGTAGATTTCTGAAGTGGAAGCATGCAGAAGTTTTGCATTGTGTTTTTTAGCTAGTTTTAGAATATTAATTATACCTAACACGGAAGTATTTAATGTAAATAGAGGTCTTTTTTGGTAATATACAGGGGATGCGGGGCAGGCCAGGTTGTAAATCTCATCTATCTTTTCGTTTATTTCAAAAGGTTGTGATATATCATGATCAATAAATTTGAAATTTTCATTACTTAAAAAAGGATTAATATTTTCTAATTTTCCAGTGTAATTGTTGTCTACACATATGATTTTATTCTTGTACTCCAATAATCTTCTTATTAAATTAGTTCCAATAAATCCAGATCCGCCTGTGATTAATATTGTTTTCATCTTCCCACCCCATAATATTCAAATCCTAATTTCTTTATTTTACCAGCATCCAATGTGTTTCTACCATCAAATACAACTTTGTTTTTTATTAATTTTTTTATCTTCTCCCAGTCTTCTTTGTTAAAGTTATACTCTGTGGTGATCACAATGCCATCAACATCTTTTACTGTTTCATATATATTATCCAATATGTATAAGTTATATCCATAAGATGCCTCTGATTTATCCGATTTATATATGTTAATCGCATTTTCTCTTGCTTTTTCAACATAATCAAAGCCTTTCACTATGGCACCTTCTTTTAAGAGTAAATCAATTAATTTTATTCCCCTACTTTCTCTTAAATCATCAGTATTAGGTTTAAACGCTAGTCCTAACACTGCAAATGTTTTTTGATTTATATTGTTGTTGAAATACTCTTTAATTTTATTGAAAAACCATATTATTTGCTCTTCATTGACTTTGTCAGTTGCCTTGATTAATGTTGGCTCTACTCTGTTATCCTCAAACTGCCTTATTAATGCCCTGACATCTTTCGGGAAACAGCTCCCTCCATAACCAATCCCCGCGTTTAAGAACTTATTTCCAATTCGCGGGTCTAATCCCATAGAATGACTTATAATTTTTATATCTGCACCAACTTTATCTGCTAATTTTGACAGTTCATTTACATAAGAAATTTTCGTTGCCAGAAATGCGTTTGAAGCATATTTTATTAATTCAGCAGTTTCCCACTTTGTTATTATAAACGGGACATCTTTCTCTTTGAAGTAGTTGTAAACTTCTTCCATTAGAATTATTGGCCTTTTGTTCTTCAAGCTTTCAAATCCTAAAACAATTCTTTTTGGATTAAAGAAATCTTGTAGTGCAATTCCCTCTCTTAAAAATTCAGGGTTAGATACCACATCAATATTATAATCAGAGAATAACTCTTTGATTTTTCTGTTTGTTCCAACAGGTACAGTTGACTTTATCACAATTACTTTGTACTCCTTCCTATCTAAATAAGCTTTAATCTTATCCGCAGCAGAGAAAAGAAAATTTAAATTAGCTTCCCCATTTTTATTTTGTGGTGTTCCAACACATAAGAAAATGATGTCAGAGGATGTAACTGATTCATAAGAGGTAGTAAAGGTAAGATTTTTGTTCACATGTTTTTCTAATAATTTGTTTAACCCATCCTCATGTAAAACGCTCTTACCCCTTTTTAACTTGTCTATTTTCTTATTATCAATATCAATCCCTGTAACTTCAAATCCAAAATCTGCTAAACTAACAGATAAGATTAATCCCACATAGCCAACACCCAAAACAGAAATTCTCATTTTGATCCTCCTTATCTGCCGGTTAGGAGTGGCGTTGGTTTATAACACTTGCGGTTATAGAATGTTTATTTTTGAAGATGATACAGACTTACATTCTTTAGGCAGAATATCTCTTTTGGAAGCCTGAAATGAGTAAAACTTAAATCCTTGCTGTTTTTTGTTTGAATTATGAAATGTCCATTCTGCGGTTATGCCGAGACACAGGTAATTGATTCCCGAATAACGAACAGGGGTTTTGTTGTTAGAAGGAGAAGATACTGTCCTAAATGCAATAGGAGATTCACTACTTATGAACGTATAGAATCTATTGTTAAGGTTGTTAAGAGAGATGGGAGAAAAGAGGATTTTAGCAGAGAGAAACTCATTAGGGGAATTTTGAATGCGTGCAATAAGACATCTATAAGCAGGGAGGATGTTGAGAGAATTGCAGATGATGTTGAACTTGTTTGTAGAGCCAAGGGAGAGGTTAAGAGTAAGGAGATTGGCGAGCTTGTTATGAAGAAACTGAGACGTTTGGACAAGGTCGCTTATGTAAGGTTTGCCTCGGTTTATAAAAAGTTTAAGGCAATTGAGGACTTTGAGAAGGAGATTGAGAAGCTCTCAAAGTAACTTCACTAAAAGGGGCATTATAAGGTCAAATAGGATGAGTGCTAGGGTTAATGTACTTACAACTGCCCAAATCTTCGTGCTCTTCTTTTTATCTTTGAATGAGTCATCTAAAAATGCTTTGAGCATTCTACCACCATCAACTATGCCGAGAGGCAATAGGTTGAAAAGTCCTATTCCTAAACTTAACACGCCTAAGAATTTTAGCAAGTTTATTATCCAGTTCAGAACCTTAAACGATTCTTTTCGGCCCGGCTTAGGGGTTAATTTTGTGTTTATGCCAACTACACCAATAAATCCGAGGGCTTTGTTATCCGGATTTTCAACTGTTTTTAAAGTGTATGTCTTGTTGTTTATATCCTTAAAAACGAGGGTTTCATTGGGCCTTGTTCTCATCATAAACTGGAGAAACTTGTCCGAGTTGTTTATCGATACATTGTTTACATAAGTGTAGACCACATTTGGCTTTATGCTCGCGTTGTAAGCCGGCATGTTTTTCTCAATGCTTGAGAAGTAAACTCCTGAGCTTTGGCTGACACTTGAAAATGCGGGTATGAACAGGAGGTTCATAAGCAGAATCGCTAAGCCTGCGAGGAGGATATTTGAGAACGGCCCGGCTGAGAAAACAGAGTATTGCACAACTGGGTCTGCTTTTGTTAATTGCTTTTCGCTTGGCTCCACAAAGGCACCTATAATTGGTCCAAATAGTACAAGGCCGGAGTTCTTCACTCTTATCTTATGGGCTCTAGCAACTACTCCATGTGAGAATTCATGCACAACTGCAATTACAAATAGAATAATTATCCAGTAGGAGAAGCTTAAAACGCCTATGCCGGGAATATTTGTCCCAGGCAGAACAAGAGATAAGCTTTGTGTGGAGTTGTTCTTTGTAAAAATTGTGAAGGCACTTTTTATTAATGAGTATAACACAAATAGCATTCCTGCAAATCCGAATCCAATTCCTGAGTATCCAAAGAGTTTAACAAGAGCTCTGGACTTCTTACTCAGCTTATTCATCAAATTTATCCCAAGTTTGGTTCTCCAAAGCAGAATAAAGCCAGACTCAACATCAAAGTGCTTCCTGAAAATCAGAATGATAACTCCTAAAATTAAGTAGAACAGGATTATATAAATGTGATGTTGTATGAATGATAGCATAGTGATTTACTTCTTCCTAACAGGTCTTAATGCTCTGCTCCCACACTTTCTGCATCTGACTTTGCCTGAGATAACTTTAAGAGTTGGAGCTCTTATCTTGCTCTTGCATCTCCTGCAAACGAAGACATTCTTAAACAACCTATCTTCCGCTTCTGGAATTTTTGCCATAAAATCACCTAACCATTCTTAACTTGCTTCATAACCTTATCGTCAAGTATTTCCCAATAAACAACATTCGCTCCTGGAACAACATCATTTTTAAGCTCCTCAGGGATCTTTAGATCAAAGGTTTCATATGATTCTGTGTCCATAACATTGGCAGTATCTCCATTCACAACTAAGACCTGAGCTGATTTCTTTTCAATAATTGGAACTTCTACATTATCATGACCTGTCGCAAGTAAAGACCTCTTTCTGCCATCGATTAATCCGACAGCATCTATTCTTACCTTTGCGTGGCCATGCTTTCCAGGCCTTGATATCTGAATATTAACTACTTTTGTAGCTACGCCATCTATGATGAGGTAACTTCCAACTTTAATTGAAGTTGCTGAAACAATTTTCTTATCGCCCAAGATTTTCACCACTTATACTTGTTTATAGAGGTAGAATGTATTTTACTTTTAAAGCTTTCTATTTTTAAACATCCGCCTCACATAAATGTTTAACCTCTTCTCAGCATTGTTATAATCCTTGAACTGTCTTTCAAGATCCCTGAATTTTTTTGTGTGGAATCTCTTTGAGATTGTGCCTGAAAATTTGAGTTTTTTGTGTAGAAGCTCATGGTACATAAGCAGGTCCAACAATTCTTCTGGTGCATTTTTAAATATTGAGCTCACAGTTACTGTGTCATTGTGGAAGTTGTAGCTTGCCAATTTGTAATACGCTTCCCTGCCAAACCTTAGATTTGGACAGTCAAGGGAATTATTGAAATACACATCATTAACTCTTCTGAATGATTCCAACAATTTTGGGTCAAGCTTCTTAACTTTTGATGATAAGTCAAGATTCTTTATGAAGCTATTGTAAAGCTCTAAGCTCATCGTTTTCTTCGGCTTCAAATACTTGCTTCTCCTGAATAATCTTATAAAGAGGCTTTCAAATAATCCTTTCTTTATCATTGGTGAGACATTCATCCACCTTCGGCTCATCTTAAACTTTATGTTAGAATAGTACTTTATTATCTGTGCGTTGTATTCTTTTAACCTACCATATTCAACATAAAACCTGTACCTTGGCTTCACACCATACAGCTCCTCAAATGATTCCTTGGCAAGTTCTTCATCAACCATATGGGTTTTATTTTGATTTATACATTAAAAAGTTTTTTATAAGTCAAACGAAAGCTTATTACTCATGAGAAAGCCGGGCTCAGATGTGAGGAAGAGAATTGTGGATATCCTCTTTGTTCTTAAAAAGGCTCACGGTTATGAAATAGCCAAGATTTACAACAAACTCTTTCCAAAGGTAAGCGTTAGGTTAATATATTACCACCTTAACAAGGGGCTTTCCCTTGAAGAATTTAAGGTTGAGAATATAAAGAATGAGCGGGGAAACTTCTCATGGGGGGATAAAGTGGAGAGAAAGTATTACTCCTTAGGTAGAAACGCATCTCCAAATCCAAGTATGAAACTCATAGAGAGAGTTAAGAGGTTGGCTGGGAAATGATAAGCATAGTTCTCATAGGAACAGAAAGCTCTGAAAACTTAGGGGCTGTTTGCAGGGTTATGAAAAATTTTGGTTTTAGAGACCTCATCTTGGTAAATCCTAAGTGCAGTAAGGACGATATAAAAGCTGAGATTGTTAGTAAGCACGCCTACGACATATTGAAACATGCAAAGGTAAGAAAGCAGTTGAGGGGGTTTGATTATGTCGTAGGCACGACAGCAAAGATAGGAGGAGATTATAACATAGTTAGAACTCCGCTCAGTCCTGAACAGGCCGCTGAGAAATTATCAATGTTAAGTTCAACGAGAGTTGCTCTTGTGTTCGGTCCTGAGAGCACAGGCCTTAACAATGAGTTTCTTAAGAAGTGCGATTTTATCATCAACATTCCCGCCAGTGATTACGGCACGCTCAATCTCTCACACGCTGTTGCAATCATATTGTATGAGCTGTTTAAACATAAAGGTTTGAAGCCTAAGATAGAACCTATGAGCTCTGTTGAGAAGCAGGTCCTAAATAAAAAGTTCAGCAGGATAGCTAAGGAACTTTTTAGCAGGGACCGAGCAAAAATAGAAGTTCAAATGTGGAGACGGCTTGTTGGTCAGTCAACGCTTTCTAAGAGAGAGGCATTCACACTTCTCGGGTTTTTGACAAAAGTTGAAAACGAAATGAATTTAAATAAACGAAAAAATCAAGAGCCAAGGGCCGGTAGTTAAATCTGGTATAACGCTGCCTTCGCGAGGCAGAGGCTCCGGGTTCAAATCCCGGCCGGTCCATAAAATGAAAATATTCAAAGCGTGGAACCATCCAAAGGATATAAACAGGATAAAAGCAAACCTCCTTAATGGCTCTAAAATTAGCTCTGTTGAGAGAAGATTTTCCACTCAAGAATTTAATGAGTTGAAGAGTATTGCGAAGGCACAGCTAAAAGCCAGAACATTCTTCAGTAAGGGTTACAAGTTGATGCTTAACTCATCTGACTTAAGATTTGCAACTCCTGAGATTATCGGAGATTACAGGGCTGAAAGAATATTTAACGAGCTTGGGAGAGTTAAAGTTGTTGACCTGTTCTCAGGAGTTGGCCTTCAAACTATAAGCTTTGCAAAGAAGCTTAAGCATGTTCTCTCTGTTGAGATAGATAAGCGAAAATTTCTTTATTCTGAAAAGAACATGAGAACATTTGGGTTGAGAAATGTCACACTTATTAACGGAAATGTGTTCTCAGATGAAGTGTTCTCAAGAGTTAAGGAATTTAGGCCGGAGGTTATATTTGCAGATCCGCAAAGAAAAGAGTTCGGCGACAGGTCTGATGAAGAGGAGCTCATTGTGAGAATATACACTAAATTCTCAGAAGTAACAGAAAATATGATTATTGAAGTTCCGCCTTACATAAATCTTAAAAGCTTGAGAAAGAAGCTCCCAAAGTTTGAGGCAGAGTTTTTAAGTGTTGATTTCAACCTTCGGAGATTAACACTTTACTTTGGAGATTTGAGAAGGTTCAGAACAAGTGCAGTTTCCCTTCCATCAATGGCTTACACTGGTTCGGACGGATGCGTGAATAAGCTTGCAGAAGTTGATAGTCCAAGAAAATTTTTGTTCGAGCTTGATGAGGCACTTACTATGTCAAAGGTCTTCAACTGCCTCTTTAAAGGGGCTGAGCTTCTTGATTGTGGAAGAAAAGCAATACTTACTTCTGACAATTTTATAGAAGGAGTTGACAGTGCTTTTTTCCAGGCGTATGAGGTTTTGTTCTTTAAAGATTTTGAAGATGAGTTTGACGAGGAAATTCTCAAAAAACTCAACGCGTTCAACTTTAAGTATGTTGTTTTGAAACAAGGATTTAATTCTCACACTTACTGGTCGGTAAGGAAGCATTATGAAAGTGAGTTAGGAAACAATGCAAATAAGATTGCGTATCTCTTCAAGGTAAAGGACAAATTGGTCCTCTGCCAATTGGTTAATCCAATTTCCAATTAGTGCGACCTACTTATTCGCTCTTGAAATATCTCTCATAAGCTCTGTCGGGGTCTTCATAGTTGAATATGAGGTCTTTCAATGCCTCAACAACTTTGTACGGCTCTTTCGCCTGCCAAACATTTCTCCCAACAAATGCTCCGCTCGCTCCTGCCTTAAGCGCGTCAACGATGTTGTGCAGAAACACCTTTGGGTCTGACAAGCTACTTCCTGCAACGACAATTTTGACTTTTCCTGCGTTGTGCACAACCCACTTAAAACCTTCGAGGTCGTTGTTGTATTTCAGCTTTACAACATCTGCTCCAAGTTCAAGTGCTATCCTTGCTGCGTAAGCAAGTATATCAGTTGAAGTGTCTCTTATTGTTCCGCGTTCATTTCTTGGGTAACTCCAAACAACAACTGGGAGTCCGATCTCATGAGATTCCTCAATTATCTTTGATAACTCGTGGAACATCTTTGATTCAAATTCACTTCCTGGATAAATTGTATAGCCAACAGCTATTGGGTTTAATCTTTCAGCTCTTTTTATTGAGCAGACCTGTCTTGAAATCATTTTAGAACTTAGCCTTGTCTTGCCATTCAATTTTATTATCAGCGGAACATTGTATGATGAAGAATACTTTTCAGCTATGCCTATTTGTGTTATTAAAGCATTGACCTTTGTCTTCTCAGCAATCTCAAATATGAAATCCGGTTTTGAGTTGTTAAGGTTAAAATCTGTTGGTCCGTGTTCCATTCCATGGTCGTATGCAAGTGCAAGGGTCCTTCCTTTGACGAATAATTTAGACATGTTTGATGAGTATTTTTCGAAGTCAGTCATTTTATTTCACCAGCAGTTTCATTATTATTATCAAAAATAAAATTATCAAAAATGTTTTTATCATAACAGCACTGTTCTTTTCCACATTTACATTTACCCTTTCTTTCCTTAACTCTCCTAACTTTTCCTTTGCTCTGTGATTTATGAATATCCTGTCATAGTTCAAAATATCACCTAGCTTAAGGTCATCATTATCTGTTTAGTTTCTCTTCCTCCTCTGCAATTCTCATTCTTGTCTTTAGCACAGTGTCAGGATTTAAGCTTATGCTGTCAATACCTTGGTCAACAAGGAAGGCAGCGAAGTCAGGGAAGTCACTCGGTGCCTGACCGCAGATTCCTATCTTTCTGTGGTATTGCTTCGCGGTTTTTATAACGCTTGAAATCATCTTTTTAACCGCTTCATTTCTCTCGTCATAGATGCTGCTTACAAGTTCTGAGTCCCTATCTAATCCAAGTGTTAACTGGGTTAAGTCATTGCTCCCTATGCTGAACCCGTCAAATATCTGAGAGAACTCGTCTGCTAAGATTACATTGCTGGGAATTTCACACATGACATAAACTTGCAGTCCGTTTTCGCCTCTTCTCAATCCATTCTTCTCCATCTCTGCAATTACTTTTTTCCCCTCTTCAACTGTTCTGCAGAAGGGAATCATTGTCTTAACATTGGTAAGTCCAAATTCGTTCCTCACTTTTAATATTGCTTTGCATTCCAATCCAAATGCGTCTCTGTAATTATCCGAGTAGTATCTTGAAGCTCCCCTCCATCCAAGCATGGGATTGTCCTCTTTGGGTTCAAACAGAGCACCCCCAATTAGGTTTGCATATTCATTTGTCTTAAAGTCGGAGAACCTTACTATAACATCTTTTGGATAAAATGCAGCTGCAATCATAGCAACGCCCTCTGCAAGTTTATCAATGAAGAATTGCTTCTTGTCTCCGTAGCCCTCTGTTAACCTCTCAATTTCTTTTTTAACACTCTTATCTTTTAACTCGTTGAAGTGGATGAGCGCGTTTGGATGAACCTTTATATATGAATTGATGATAAATTCTTCCCTTGCAAGACCTATTCCGTCATTCGGTATAAATGAAAGTTTAAATGCTTCTTCAGGATTGCCAAGGTTCATCATTATCTTTGTCCTTGTCTTCTTTATATTTGTTACATCAATCTTTTCAACTTTGTAATCTAAGAGACCCTCATAGACAATACCCTCCTCACCTTCTGCACAGCTCACAGTCACATTTTCATCTTGTCTTAAAACTTCTGTTGCATTTTTCGTGCCCACTACACATGGAACACCTAATTCACGACTTACTATTGCTGCGTGGCATGTTCTTCCGCCTTTGTTGGTTATTATTGCGGATGCTATTTTCATTATTGGCTCCCAGTCAGGATCAGTCATTTCTGTTACAAGAACATTGCCTGCATGGAAGTCATTTATGTGATGCACATCTTTAATTATTTGAACTCTTCCTTTACCTATCTTGTCACCTACACTTAGACCTTTTATGAGTATCTTTGCAGATTTTTTAACATCTTCTGGAATCTCATACTTTTCAATTATGTTCCAATTCTTTTGAGACATAACTGTTTCAGGCCTTGCCTGAACGATGAAGAGTTCATTGCTTATTCCATCCAAAGCCCATTCCATATCCATTGGTGTGTATCTCCCTTTTTTCTCTGAGTAATAATCTTCAATTATGCACGCCCATCTTGCAAGCTCTAAGATTTTATCATCACTAAGTGCAAATCTCTTTCTATCCTTTGCATCCACAGGAACATTTTTAGTTGTCTTGTTGCCATCGTGAGTATATATCATCTTCACTTCTTTTGAGCCGAGGCGTTTTGATATTATCGGCTTGAAGCCCTTTTTTAGAGTTGGTTTAAACACATAATACTGATCTGGATTGACTGCACCCTGAACAATATTTTCTCCTAAACCATATGAAGCATTTATGAGAACAACATTTTTGAACCCGCTTTCAGTATCTATACTGAACATTACTCCAGATACGCCCTTATCTGAACGCACCATTTTTTGAACTCCGACGCTTAGAGCTATTTTGAAGTGGTCGAAGCCCTTATCTGCTCTGTATGAAATTGCTCTGTTGGTGAATAGGGAAGCGATGCATAGCTTCACATGGTGAATCAACTCCTTATCACCTCTAACATTCAAGTATGTTTCCTGCTGACCTGCAAAACTTGCGTCCGGAAGGTCTTCAGCTGTTGCAGAGCTTCTAACAGCTACATCCGGATTTTCTCCGTATTGAAGTCCAAGGTGATAATACGCTTCTTTTATTTGGTCTTCCAACTCTTTTGGCATCTCAGCATTTCGTATCATATACCTTATTTTATGGCCAACCTCTTCTAATCTTTGAAGGTCCTTTGTGTTTAGACCTGTGAGAAGTCTTGAAATTTTGTCTTTCAACCCAGCTTTTTCAATGAAGTAGTAATATGCTCTTGCTGTTATTGCAAACCCATTAGGAACTCTTACACCTTTACTTGTTAAGTTTCTGTACATCTCACCAAGAGAAGCATTCTTACCGCCGACGATTTTTACATCTTCAATGCCTATCTGGTCAAACCAGAGGATGAATGCGTTATTCTTATCCATAATTACACCTCTTTTTGTAGAAATTCAATAAGTTGTTCTTTATAAAGCTTTTGGAGTTCATTTACACTATAAATTTCTTCGAGCTTCTTACAGAAATTTCTGTTTTCTTAGTTCTTCTCTTTAACTCTTCAGATGTTAGCAGTCCGTTTTGTGCACCATACATTGAGACGACACTTCTTGCGTTTAGTCCTGCCATTGTCAACGCTTCCTTAATTGTTTCTCCTGATTTGAAATAAGACAAGAAAGTAGAAGCAAATGCGTCACCTGCTCCAGTTGTTTCAACTACTTTGTTTTTTCTCATTTTTAATCTGTAAAACCTTTCACCGTTGTATGCATAAGCACCCTTCTTTCCATCTGTAATTATCACAACATCCTTAACAAAATTCTTTAGATATTTTAAATTCTTTTCAATACCTCTTTCTCCTGTTATGAACTCTGCTTCCTCTTTATTTAAGTCAAGTATGTTCAGATGCTTTATAATTCCTGATAATTTTTCAAAGCCAAGTTTTGCCATGTAAGTGCTTGGGTTCATGAACAGTTTTATCTTGTTCTTAACTGCGTACTTAACTATGAGTTCTGAAGTTCCAAGAGCCTTTCCACTCACAGAGGATAAATATATCCACTCCGCCTTTATTTTGTTTTTATTTATCTTATTGAAGCTTAACATTTCGTTTGACCCTCTGTAAGAGAGGATTGTCCTGTCCTCGTCAAAACTGTCTAAAATTATTGAAAAACCACTTTTAGCTTTGGATTTGCACCCTAAGAATTTTATAGATTCTTCTCGAAATCTTTTTTCTATCTCTTTGCCTGTATAATCTGAACCTAAGCAGGAGATTATGCCAACTTTGTTTCCCAACCTGCTTAAAGACACTGATGCGTTGAACGCTCCACCACCAAAGGATTCCACAACATCTTTAACTAAAATTTTTGAGCCAAGAGGATAAGCAATCAGTTCCTCACTACTATTTTCTGTTCTTAAATTTATTAATTCAGATTTTGTGTTTAGAAATATGTCTTTAGTTGCTCCGCCTACACATATAACATCAAACATACATTTCGTTAACTCTTTATTTTTATAAACTTAGCGGTTTATGATTCTGTTCAATATATCATGAGCAGTTGTGTTATTTTCAGAATTCACAACTTCTTTGTTGAGTTTGTGCAGGAATCTTAGCCGTAATATATTTTTCTCGTCGTTGCTTATCCTTGCAAATCTATCAGCATCTATTAATCCATAAGGATATCCAGGAAAGCTGAAATCAGATGAGAATTCTTTTAGAGTTGCTATTATTGTACCTATGTTATTCATGTTGTGTTTTGCTATTTCTATTCTGAAGATGAATTTAGAAGACTTGTTGAGCTTGGCCATGATTATCTCAGCTTTGTGATTGCTATTCTTGTTTTGCATTATGGGATAATAATACCATTTCTCGAAGGGAGCAATTTTTTCCAAAACATAGTTTACTGGAAGTGACTTATTTGTTATTAAGTTGTTCGTTTTGGCAACTGCACAGACAAAACAATCATTCTCTTCAGCTGTTTTGTATAATTCGTTTAATATTTCCTTCTCACCAGGATAGTTAGGTTTTAATGTTCCGTCAAGAACAATCAAGGAATTATGAAATTTCCTACACATGTCTGAACTCTGCTTTATCTCTAAAAATCTCCTTGCAACATCAAACATAGAGGATATCTGAGCCCTATTCATTCCTTTTCTTATAGAACTGTCATTTGAGTCAAGAGAAAGGTTTATCTTGTTGGGCTCTGTTTCTAAGGTGTAAATAATCTCGCCATTTCTTATTGAGGTATATGCAATTGCATCAAGGTCCTCTCTGAATGATTGAAGTCTCTTTTTGTTCTCATAAACAGACGAATAAACCCTTAACTTTTGAACTGACAAAGAATTGTTGTTGAATAATTCTGCATTTCCTCCATCAGTAAATATAACCCTCTTTATGTTTGGGCCATTTATATTGTGAAAGTTTTCTTTTTTTAATTCCAAGCCAATATACTTGCAATCGCCGACGACGACTTTAATGTTTTTTAGGTCTTGATGAAATATGAAATCAAATTTATTTTTTATTTTCAGCATGAAACTATTTAACTTGTTTGACTTATAAAACTTTTCAAAAACAAAAACTATTTAAATAAAAATGATTTATAAAGACATATTAAATGTTTAAGAGGGTTAAAATGGTAGCCAAAAAGAAAACAACAAAAAGAGTTGCTAAAAAGGCAACAAAGAAAAAGGTTGCTAAGAAGAAAGCAACCAAAAAGAAAGCTGTTAAGAAGAAAACTGTGAAGAAAAAAGCTGTCAAGAAAAAGACAGTTAAAAAGAAGACAACTAAAAAGAAGGCAGTGAAGAAGACAACAAAGAAAAAGACAGTTAAAAAGAAAACTGTGAAGAAAAAAGCAACTAAGAAAACAACGAAGAAGCCAGCAAGGAAGAAAGCAACAAAGAGAAGCACAACAAGAAGATAATTACGCTTATTTCTTTTATTCTTCTTTTATTTTATTCTAAAATGGTTGATGGAAAAGTAATTCTTGAAGAACTTAAGAAGGTAGTTGACCCTGAACTTGGGAAGGATATTGTTTCCATGGGACTCATAAAAAAGGTTGATGTTCATAAAGGTGATGTTATCATAACTATGACATTAACTTCTCCTTACTGTCCTCTTGCAGGTTTAATTGTTGAAGATGTTCGAAACAGAGTTGCATCTATAAAAGGAGTGGATTCTGTAAAGGTGGATTTAGTTTTTTAAACATTTGAAAAGGTTATACCTTACGAACTAATAAAACTTAATCTCCCTATCACAATACTTTTTACTTAATCACCCCTCATTAATTTAGCGAAGTTGGAGATTTTTTTAAATGTTATTATTCTCAGCATGTATAATACTGCGATGTAAGTTATAGAAGATAAACTTAAGACAATAATTATTTTTGCTATGAGAGTAGTTCTTACTACTCTTATCAAGAGTTTCATAACTACGAGAAACACAGCAGAGCTTATAACAACTCTTAGCTGTGTGGGTATGTTTATTTTTACTTTATAATGCTTTTTTATGAGATTGTGTGTTAAAACTGCCATTAAAGCAAACCCCAATCCAGTTGCAAGAGCAGCTCCTGATATTCCGAACTTTGGAATTAGAATGATGTCAAGTATAATGTTGAATAATGCACCTTCATACATAATTTTTGACCGTTCCTTTGCCTTGCCTATTCCCGCTATTACTGGGAAGTTGAAGTTTCTAATTGTTGTGAATGTGAAGAATGCTGATAAGATTCTTAAAGCATTTGAGGCGGGCAGATACTTTGCCCCAAATAGTATTTGAATAATTGAAGGAGCAAATACGACAAATATAATGCTTAAGGGTAAAGTAGCTATTAACAAATTGTTGTAAATTAAAGATAGAATGTTTTCAATGGCTCGTTTATCTTTGCTGTGGTAATGACGGGAAATTATTGGAAACAAAGCCCCTGTTATTGGTGAGAATATAATTATTAATGTTGAAAAAGATGGCAAAGCCACATTGTAATAACCCACAGGAGTTGCCCCTTTCAAAAGAGTAATTAATATAATGTCGGAGTAAGTTAATATGATGCCTGCACCCGCCGAGAAGAAAATTTGAATACCATACCTGAGCATTTCTTTCTGATACTCTTTGCTGGTATTA
>Ga0256842_1001088_pt1 | contig 22548 bp, 24 predicted proteins | sample 4559240metaG_FD_185973 | JGI IMG/M metagenome (GOLD analysis project Ga0256842, IMG submission 185973) | Hydrothermal vent microbial communities from Guaymas Basin, Mexico - 4559-240 | ecosystem: Environmental > Aquatic > Marine > Hydrothermal vents | place: Mexico: Guaymas Basin | collected... | reverse complement strand
CCGACAACACCGCCGTAAAAATGTACGATATTATTTTCTACCTTTACTGTACAACTAAATTCATAAGGGTCACCATACTTGAAGTGCTTATCGCCGAATCTAAGTATACCTACTTTCGCAGTCGAATTTTGATGTATCCACTCAATAGTTACTCCCATCAAAGATCCTCCTGAAAAATATATTAACAAACGGCGAGAAATGCTGAATCTCGCCGTTAATCATATTAATCATTATTTTCGCCTTTATAAGCCGATTTCCCAAACCATCGAACCGCTTGAAACATCGTAACCTGTTTCCATAAGACTACGTTCGATTCTCGCATAGCGTGTAAAAATATTAAGTCTGCTATCCTTCTATTATATAACCCGTTACGATACAAGTAATCGTGAATAACTGCAGGCTCACCATAGGTCGGATACCATGGTGGTAAGATATTCCAAAACACTCTTGGTATTGATGCGAAATCAGTAGTTGACCCTTTTGGAACAATAATCGTTATATCTAATTCGTTATCTCTGTAACCGAAATCTTCATAAACTTCCCATTCGATTATTTTCTTCTTGTATGGAATAATATTGAATAGTTTTCGTCTTTCGATTCGTAAAGGTAACGGTTTAGTTATTAATTCACCTATGAATGGCATAGTTAGTCCCTCTAGTTAAAACTGTATAAATCTTAGTTTTATTTTATTCGTTGTGAAGAACCACTTAGGAACATCTTCTTGCGAAGATATAATCATATCTTTTTGTGGCTCTACTAGACTAACCTGAATCTCGTCGTTATCTGTATAAATAACTAGATTAAATCCGTGAGCGAATTGAAGTTCATCATCTTTGTAGAAGTTTCCCACAACGTTAGCAAACGTAATGTCACCTTCAACATTCAACGTGACCCAGGCTTTTGTAGTTCTGGCGAAATCTTCGCAGTCAAATTTGTTTTTAACGTAAGGTCTTTTATCTATCTTGCATTTAGCTAGGATAGTATCCAAAGTTGATTTATCTAATAAGTAATAAGTAGAATCACCGAAGTCGTAATAAACATGCGGCTCAAACTCTAACCATGAATTTTCAAGAACATTGTGAATTTCTGAAATAGTTATAGTTGATAGATTATTAACGACGATTTTCGGGAAGAATATATTATTGAGTGCTTTGTGCTTCTGTAAGAATTCGTCAACTTCTTCAATCGTACCTAAACCGAGCGGCTCTAGAAAGTTCTGTATTGATTCTGGTGTTAGTAACCACTCGTCACGATAATTTAATATTAAATTTGCTACAAAAGCGTAATCCGAGTCTAGTAACTTCTTAAATAAAGATTCTAGTTGTATATGTTTTATGATAGCTTCAAATTCGTTATCAGATTCATATTGTTTTAAAAGTTCTCTTATTGTTGTCATAATTAAACCACCTTTTTCCATAAGTTAATTCTTAAACTACTATTTTTGTCTCCATATTTATGTGCATTCCATTTTACCTGAACACTTCTAAATCCGTTTCCTTTTTGGACTGGTTGATAATACATATTTACTAAATCGTTCGTGTTATCATAGGTAGTATTATTTGGATCTAATTCTAATATATCTTGAATAGTTGGTCTTATAATAGTCTTAGTTGGTGATGAAGATTGTTCGGTTTGTAGATTAAGATTGAATTTATATTTGCCTTCTCCATATAAATATTTTATTTCTTTTTCAGTTAATGCCCGGTTGAAAATACGTAAATTATCTATACGACCCTGTAAATCATAAAGATCTGGACCCAAATAATGGGAACCTACTTTCACTACTTGTATATCACTCATGCTATCTGTATCATATATACTTGATTTAAATTGTCCATCAAAATAAGCCTTATAATTACCATCTCCATCAGAAGTTATTACAATATGATGATATTCAAGTATTGCAGGTTTGTCCGCAATAATTGTATAATTACCATCCTGTGTTGAAAATACTATCTTATCTTCTTTACCAGCATCACCACAACCCGCAGATATTTTTATTCCATTATTTGGAGGCGAATCTGATGTAGTAATACTTTCACTATATATTGATACTGTATCTTCGCTATCTACTTCTAAACAAAACCAAAAACTTATTGAAAAAGTTGTATGACCGTTTCTTACTTCTTTAGGCAATTCAATTGCACTGTTCCCATCAAACTTAGCAGCTTGACCAAATCTACCAGTATCGTACTGTTCAGTTCCATTCCAAGTACCGTTATACTGATTGTGAGCATCATTCGCATTTCCATCTAAAGGATAAAAAGCTAACTCGCTGTTATCGTTGAATGGGTCAATTTTAGTTGGATCGATATACTCTTCTACTACTTGTATTACGGATAAATCTAATCCAGTATCAACATCCACCTTTTCTGCATTTTTGATTCTTGCTCGTTTACTATTCTCATAACAACCTACAGTTATTGAAGTAGTAGTTGAATCCAAAACATCTAATACCAAATCATCTGCATTAGCTCTGTCTTCATTACCAACAGAAATTTCTACTCGTGGCTTAATTAAAATCACCTCTAATGGTGCTTGTGTAAGATTTAAACTAGAAATATCTACACTATATTTTATGTTTCCACCATCTAAACTTCTAGTTACATTTATATTCCCTAGTTTATAACCATTTATTACTAAAGTTTCACCATTTTTAACTAAAGTTGGATTTTCTAAAGCATCTTGCAATACTAAAGTTGTGGCAGTAGTATTTAAAGTATCAATTTTACCAGTTAAATCTACTGATTTAGTTAGTTGATGTACATTAGTTGGAGCCCCCGTTAGAGATAAACTAGAAATATCAATATCATAAGTTTTATCGGTATCATTATCAGTTATAGAAGTAATTTCATGAACTTTAGCACCATCAGCAGTATTATAAATTATAAGTTGGTCATGTTTGCGAATATTAATAAGACCTTCATGATATAAGAAAGCAACTTCATCTTCAGTTAAAGCACGATTAAAGATGCGGAATTGATTAATAAGACCGTTATTATAATGAGTAGAACTATCATCATAAAATGTAGAAGTATCGGTTATAGAACCAATATAAATATATGCGCTTCTATCTCCAACAGCTACAGCAGGAATAAAGTTTTCAACACACGACCCATTAATATATATTTTTGTACTACAATCGCTTTCATTAAATACAAAACACAGATGATACCAAACATTTACTTGAATAACAAAATTTACATAATGTTTATGAAAAGAATTATTACCTTGTACAGCTACACAAGGGTGTAGATTTCTTATACCAATTCCATAACCATTGTTATTATCTCCGGTGTTATATAATACCAAATCTGTTCCATCTGTTATTTTCATCCATGCTGAAAAAGTAGTTGTATAATGTCCAGAAACTGATGTTGTATCCGTTACATTATTAGTCCTCGAAAGAAATTCGTATGATGTTTTTAAGGTGTTAGACAGGGAACTATCAAACTTTGCAGCTTGTCCAAACACTCCAGTATCATATTGTTCAGTCCCACTCCACATTCCATTATAATTCCCACCTAGATCATTAGCATTACCATCAAGGATATAAGTAGCAATAATACTACCATCATTAAATATATCATGGGCTCGTGTAGTATCTTTAAAAACTTTTAATAAACTATTAGTAGTATCACTATGTAAAAATAACCTAGATTTATCTTTTGTTATAACTTGATACTTTACCCAATCACTATCTCCACTTTCTTGATTTTGTACATTAGTCAAAATATAAGCATCATCAGTGTTAGCTCTGAACCTAGTCATTATATACCTCCTCAATGATATTCGCTAAATTATTCTGTCTATTAGCGAGCTTATCTATCAGAGTTATCCCCTCTTTATTAATTTTGACATCCAACCAGGTAGTAATTTCGGAGTATTTATTTAAAGCGTATTCTATCATATCTTTATCATTCTGAGATAGCTGGTTTACATCAAAATTTACATCATATAGTCTTTTCAGCATAGCTATAACTAAAAGCAATGTTTTAGTAGTATCGGCAAGACTATCTTCTATATCAAACAATTCAGAGTTGATGCGCTTTCTGGCTTTGCCTTTTTTAACATCTAGAACACTATCTAGTTCCTGTTTATATTTTCTTTTAAATAAAAGTCCGTGTTTTTCTATTGTTTCTTTATATTTCATATTCTATTTCTCCTTTATGCTGCCAATTCTCCATTATAAATTGTATCAAAACTACCTTCAGTATAAGTGGAGTCTTCTACGATAATAGCATCATCGCTGGTTAGATTTAAGTATTTAATAGTAAAGTTTACAGTAGTTTCGTTATACAAATAACCGCCAATTCCGCTTACACGAAGAACATAACTAACGGTGTGGTCTTGGTCGTCAGTAATGTCTCCAGCAGTAATGTTGATTTTATCATTTTCTATTGTAATATCTGCTATAAGAGAATCATGTGATACAATTTCATAAGTAGCTTTTGAGTTGTAATTAGTGATTGTATGTGTCCCAGAGCCGTTTTCGTAAATATCGGTAGTTGAGACGGACGGCGCAGGTAACTTGTATTCATTTAAATTCATGTCAATGAATCTCTCATCTAATTTTCCTGACACAGTTTAATCCTCCATTAACAATTACTGTTCAATTAAAATGATATTACCATTATCAACAGCTAATCTATATTTAGTTCCAGTAGTTAAGTCTGTAAATATATGTTGCCCTTGTTCATTATGTTCATAATCTAATCTAGATTTGTTATCTATAGAAGTATCGACATATCCATACTTTTCAGTGAATATTACTATATCATTTTGTTTCAAATCTACTAAGAATCTAACAGTTCTACTGTCGACTTCTTCATAATCGACTGTAGGAATCAATCTAGCTCTGTTCAAATATATCTCTAAACTCTTATTGTTAGTAGTATAAGTAGATCCGTTTGGAATTGTAATTTCTTTAGGAGCAGCATAGTCTTGATCAACAGTTAGAGTTTCAAACATTCTAGTATCAGAAGTATATTGATTGAAATCATAGTTATAACAAACACCGAAAGAATTAAAATAGCATTCATTATTAAAAATAAATTTAAATCTAAGAGTATTGAAACCGCCGGATATTAAAACTATGTCATCTATTTTGTTATTATCTAAAGTATTCCACGTATTGCCTTGATTGATTGAATATTCAATAGTGATATCTGGAGTTGTATCGTTAACTTCAGTTGTTTCATAATGAAGTAAGAATCTATATAAAGTATCTTGAGAATTAATAACATCATCAGTAAGAAGAATAGAACCATCAAAGCAATGATAATAGGTTTGATTTTGATGATACTCGGGAACGGGCGAACCATCCTTCGTTAACGTATCTTCATTAAAACAATCGAAGTAAATACTTGTAAACGGCGAATTATTAACAAGAAAGTAATACGTAAGCGCTTCAATAGTAACAACTCCACGAACATTGCTGCTATAAAATTTGACAATAGAACCATCAGCTAATCCAAGATATAAAACACCGTCAGCAACATTAGCAGCGAGTTCACCTTCCGCTAACGTTGATGGATCATGTCCAGGAACATTTGAACGTTTTATTTGTAATACTGCCATAAGTTTCTTCCCTTTAATAATTATATTATAATTTTAATCATAATAATCAAAATTCCATGATATATTACCATGAGATAGTATTAGATTATTATTTACATCAGGAATTGTAGATATAATAGCATTATCTGAAAACGTAAGATAATGTATTGTATCGTCGTCGACATATTTATTATCATCTGGATAATATGTTAGATGAATAAATTTCAAATATAATTTGTTTTGTGAATTTATGAAAACATCATAAGCCTGATCTTGATACTCCGATTGTGGAACTAGAGCTTGAGTATTCTGATTAAATAGAACTAGACCAAGTTGATAATTAACGGCGGGATCGCTGGGTTCTTCAAGGTTAAAGTGATACGTCGCAAAGACTATAACGACATAATCATTATCGACAACGAAGGATTTATCAACTGTTAATGTTACTGGTTGAACCTGATGAATCAGAACGTAATCCATAAGAACATAACCAGGATTGACAACGATATCCGTTGAAGACTGAGATATGTTACTGACAACAACAGATAAATTAACATTCTTTTCAAATAACGGTCGGAAGATGAGATAATTTTGTAAGTAAGCTAGATACTGTTGAACGGATATGTTATTTGGAATAACTTTCGTTTTGATATCATTAATTTGATTAAAATAATCATAAATATTCCTCTGTTTCGGCGCCTTGAAGTAAGACATAACTAAAATAACCTCCGATTAATAGTAACCAAAGTCTGATGAAAATGCATTTCGAAGAAACTGATCAATAATAGTCGTCGTATTGGAATCGTAACCTCTATATAGGAAAGTTTTGCCGTTAATAGTAATTGAATCAGTAGATTCTGTAATAGTATGATTAGTAAGATCAAAAGTGAAAGATGATACTAAAATTTTATCAGAATTAGATAAAGGTATTGGACAAACTGTAGAACCATCACTAGATATGTAACATAATTTAAACCTAAGTGGATTTACTTCAGGAGTTTGTAAGAATTGATAATTGACGAAAACGGCAAGTTTACCATTTTGGTCATCGTAATCAGATACATCTAACGATAACGTAACTGAATCTAATAGTTCATGAAAAACATGATCAATAATACAAAACCCTTTCGTAATAGTAACCATAACAATATTATCTTCAGATATTGAAACTGAATCGGGTTCTAATCCACTAAGAATAACATTATTACCAAAAATGCGCGATAGCGAGTTTAATGGATTAGATAAATATAGATTAGATTGTGGTTCATCAAATTGGAATAATATTTGAGAAAATGGGTCGTTAAAACGAGTTTGTTGCGGTGTAACTTGATAAACCAAAGTTAACTACCTCCTATAACTAAAAATATTAACAACAGTTAACAACATAATAAAACTTAACTATTTTGAACTTCGTTACACACTTCTCCTTAATAATCAACTAATTGACCAACTCTTTTTTGTCTTATCATTAATTTATCTATTAATTTCGTACCTTCTTTTTCAAATTGTACATCAGCTCTCGTTTTAACATTTTTGAAACTCTGTATCGTATACTCGATTATTTGTCTATCATCATCGCTAATCTTTGATTTGATATCTTCTGGTAATACATTCCAAATTCTCATAATGATAGAAAACAACAATGATATCATTTTAGCGTTATCTGCTACACTATCATATATATCAAATACTTGTTGATGTACTTTATATCTGACTTCTCCTTTTCTACCTTTAAAATAAGTAGACTCTTCGACAAAAACTTTCTTAAATAGATTTGGTTTAACTTGTTTAATCATTTGTTTGATTTCCATATTTTACACTCCTTAAAAATATTTTACTGGTAACGGCAAAAAATTATCAATTATCGCCGTTACCAGTATCACAAATTATACACCTTCCCACAAATCAACTTGTATTTTTGATACCTCTGTCATATCAATACCTTTTATCCCAACTCTTAATTCTCTTCCAATCTTTTCAACACTAGAATATTTAGAAATGAAAAAATCATCATTACTATCTAATTGTCGATGTGATATTGTTTGAACTGTTAACCTTGATGGAATTACAACAGATGTAATAACACTATCTTGTTCGGAAACCGTAATTTTGTATAAATTTGTACTCTCTACATTACTAACAACAACATTCTCTACCGCTACACGGTTACCATTTATTATCAATTTATCTCCAGTAACTACTAAATCACTTCTTTCATCTTTAAACTCAAAATAAGAATTTGTTGCATTTTGTATCTTATCGCTAATATCATCATCCTGAAATAAACATCTATCTCTGTTCTGTTCTAACAGAGCATACACCTCAATGGGATTTCTCCAAGCTTTTTCTGGGGGACTCGTAAAACCAAATGAAGAAATATCAACCTCATAAAAACCACCAATACAACGATTATATGTCCATGGTAATTCTGTTAAAGATGCAGATGGCTGAAAACCACTCTCACTGTGTGTTGATGTATTAATTGAAAGATTCGAAGCAGTGTATGACGGATATGTGACAGAATACGTCGATTCCGTTATTGTCCAATCATAAATATCGCATGAAAAATTTGTTTTCGGAATATCCAAATCATGTGTTAAGATTATAACTATTGGCCGAGAAGATGACTCTCCACATATTACTACGCTATTAGTTATGTTATCAAAAGCGATATCGTCCACTCTAACATCATTCGAGCTGTTACTAATCTCAATCTGTCGTATCTGATTTAAACTACTATCAAATTTAAAAACAACACAGGTTCTTGTAGAATTTTCATTCAAATTTATCTCAGCAACACCGTAAACATTGCCTTCATTATCACAGCAAACTCCCTTAAAAAATCCATAACCAACACTTTCAACATTAACAGTAAGTAAGCTAACAACATTTAAAGAATTATCAAATTTTACTAACATAGGATTATCGCTGGCCTCCCCACAACAATACAAAAATCCACTACTATCAATAACAAATCCTCCATAAAAACCACAACTCGAAATATCGTTTGGTAAAACTTTTCTATCAGCTTGTTTATTTAAATTCAAATCAAACTTTATAACAGACCCATACCAATGGCTTTCACCTGATGACTTTCCACTAACATAAATAGAGTCAGATGTTGCAACGACATTACTAGGAATAAAGGAATGTGTTGGATCGTTAGTACTCCCAATATATATATCTGTCTTACTTTGTACATCCAACGATGATTTATCCATTTTAATAAGAACGCCATATGGTTTTTTACCCGATGCCCACGTTTTATATACAAGAAAAACATCTGTAGCATTATAACTACACTTATGATTATCAACATTCAATTCAACATATCCACCACTTGCAACAAAACTTAAATCGTCTTTATTAAGACAAACTACCCCGACATAGTACTGACTACTGACTTCCTTTTCACAGGTAATATAAATACAGTTATCATCAACAACAATACCTGACGTAGACGTATATTCTGTATCTCTAACAATTTTAACTAGATTCAATTTTTTATCAAATTTAGCACAATAAATATCACTACTTCCAGATACGTATATATAATCAGAATCTACAGCAATGCCCCTTAATGAATAACTAGAACCCGTAGCAACAATTGGTTTTGTTCTATCGGTAATCTGTCCAGCACTTCCTTCACGAAACCCATCTGAGTTATTATATATCACAAGAAAATCATCATTTTTTAACTCAGTTGTTGTAGCCAAAATTGTACTTGTTGATGTACTTTGTACATCTACCTGTGGAGGCTTTTCTGTTACGGAAATCTGATATTGATACCAATCGTTATCACCAGATTCTTGTTCTTGAATTTCTGAAACCCATATAGATCCAAAAAATTTCAAAGCTTTTGTTGGTATCGAAAGAAATTCAAATGAACTAATATTGACATTATACACAGAATCTAATCGAATATCTTGATCCCAGATTGTATAGCTTGCTGAAAATGTTTGTGAAGTTTGTGTTAACGTTGCTGCATCAGTTGTTTGCGTCATATCGCTAAGAGAATAAGTTTGACTAGTTAATTGAGCTGTATAACTCGAAAACCCAACTATATCTAACATCTGTGGAAACGTTAACGATCTATCTGTAGACAACAATAATAAATTGTGTTGTAAAGCCGAAGACTGTCTAAGAACTCCTCCAAAAATTACTTCATCATTATCCGTGTCAACATATAAAGTTTGTAACATATTTCGAACAGTTTCATTTTCAGTATAACAATAATAAGAATCAATTAAATTCAAAGAATCATCAAACTTAAAAATCGCTCCAGAAGATATATTACAAACAAACACCGAATTTGAATTAGAATCTGTATATACACATGATAATTCAGAAACATCATCGACTGTATATTGTTCTTGCAAAGAAAAAGAATTTGACGCGGTTGAATACTGCAATCTTGCAATATATCCTTTATCATCGACGGTTCCACATAAGAAGAAATATTCACTTCCAAAATACGATATTTTTCGAAACTCGTCATTAGTTCCAGAAGTTTCCACTTTCGATGATGTATTAAAACTAAACGAACTATTTGATTTGTCATAAGTATAAGATACAATAATTGGAACGGCGGACGCCTCTAATTGCATTGAACCACAAACTACTACAACATCATCATCATAATTATACGAAATATCATAATAATATATATCATTATCAGCAGTGGTTAAAATCTGATCTTTTAACGTCAGATCTGTGTCAAAAGATACCATATATCCACTATACTTCGTTCCATCATAATACGTACCACATACAATTAAATCATTATCAACACAAGATATACCATTAAAAGCACAATTATTGTCATTATCAACAGTATATTGTGAAATAATTTCTAAATCAGCGTTAAACTTTACTATGTAAAAGTTTTGGACAGAACCATTCTGTACTGACCCACATACAACAAAATCACCAGAAGGAAGAATACATATATCGTTAAACACTGTATCATTAAAAATACGCTGAAGCATCACATTAAAATATTTATCAAGTTTTATAACATAAGCGCTATTGTCAACTCTTCCACAAATGTATAAATCTCCACTATTATCTTTAACAATACCGTAAGTTCCAATCGTATCTAGTGAAACCCCATTTGATTCAATTATTGTATATTGTGTTTTTGTTTCATACTCAATAGTAATTCCGTCGCATTTCTCCTTTTTTACACCATCAGAATCATTCGATAGTATTAAAGTTTCATTAATAGAAATTGGAACATTTGTTTTCAAGATTGTATTAGTTGTACCGTCCAAAATAGGTATTTCCTTCCATCTACCCTTTAGTGCTTTCATTAATACCTCCTGTTTTACACAGTTACATTCCAACCGTTGTTGTAATCATATTCAGTAAAATTCGTAATAACAACTGCTGAATCAGAAACAAAAATTACATTCTTTACTGTTAAAGTTTCTGTTCTATGTTGTGTTACTTCTACTGAATCTGCAGATCGAATTACCCAAATAGTAATGGATGCAGTTACATCATCATCAACACTCGGAAGTTGCCATTGTACATCCATACCTGATATCGAAAGTATTGTACCTTGCGTAACAGTGGCTTGTACAGAATAATCCGACACTGAAAATTCCCTACCATTATCATGAACAACATGAATATTAATAACAGTTTGTTCATTTTCCTGTGGTGGTATAAAATATTCTATTTTATACAACCCTGTATTTAACACATAAGTAGATGACCAATCGGAAGAATGTCCCTCACTACCATTATATCTAGCCCTAACATAATACGTAGAATTAATATCAAGAAGATCATCATCAATAACCCAAGTGTCCTTCTTAGCTGGATCTGTCTCTGTATATGCTCTTAACACATTATTAAAATTCTCATCAGATGCTATTTCCCAGTTAGTTGATAACCAAGTGTCAGTATATCCAACAACAGTAAACGGCGAGAGATGAAACTCTGGATATAGTGAATCTCCAGTGTCACAAGAAATTTGAGGAGTTTCAATATGTGGCGCAATAGTAAAGAATACTGGATCAGAATATTCCGAAACATGATTATCCGAATGATACCTTACACGAACATAATAAAATGTATCAGGTTGTGTTAATTGCGTTGGTGTATATGAAGTTAAATTAACGGCATCATTATACGATGCTTCTACTATCGTTTCAAAATTTGGATCGAACGATATTTCCCAGTCTGATGATTCATGTGTTCCATCAAATAACAAATTTGTTCGAAAAGGAGAAGCTTCAATCGGCCCACTATATTGTTGTTGTCCATCTTGCGGTGTAACTATAGTTGGTTTCTCAATAATATTAATGGTTCTCGAAATTTTATTATATAAACTAGCAAATATTCTCTCAGAAGACATTGCCAAATCGATATACGATTCAAACGGCTCCAAATCTTCACCTTTTGCGCAACCAACATAATAAACATCACCATTGATAGCAACATGATCATCAACATTAGAATAATTAACTGTGGATAAATCATTAGGATCAACAACAATATAACCAACAAAAACTTTATCACGACTAGAATCAAATCCTGGTTCTGGAACACCAGTACTCGAATTAACATAATAAATAGCAATCTTTAGAGGATTATCGTTTACAGTATAGAGCCATTGATAGTTAAGGAAAACGGCAAAAAATCCATTAGATAAATCTAAACTATTAACAGATGGATACGTAACAACAGTATCTTCCTCAATAAATATCAACGTTGAATCAACAATAGCAACACCTTTTTCAATAGTAACATTAAGATTACCAGTCTCCGAATCGACAGAAGAAGATTTAATAGTTAAACCTTTAAAAATTTTATCACCGTAAAGTTTTAATAAATTATTAACTTCTTTGGCTAAGTAATATTTATTCTGCTCAGCCGGAGCCTCATATTGAAAGATTCGTTGAGTATAAGGATCATTATAACGAATCTGATTAGATGGAATAACAAAAGCCGACATAGTTAAAAACACCTCCTCTAATTTACTGAAATATTAATAAACGGCGAGATTCGGAAGTCGTAACCAAGTTGGAAACCGATTACAACACCGTAACGAGAACTGATCAACTGAATCACACCGTTTACTGTTTTAAAAAGAATTAGCTCCTAGAACCAATCGAGATAGTAGAATCGAAATTGTATCCCAAAATGGTTACAAGTCCATGACGAAATCTGGCGACACTGACGAATGGATAGCAAAATTTTTGGGAAATTTTAAAACCCAGATTCGATTGAGAGTACAAGAAAAAATCGAATTTCAAAAGTGACAACTCAACTGACTCAAGGATAAGGAAATTTTGGGAAATTTTTATCCCCAGAGCCATCGACCGTAATTGAACTGGAATTATATTCCAAAAGTGGTTATTGGATTTGGCGAAATGAGAATCTACTGACGCAAGAATTAAAAAATTTTAAACCCCAAAATGGCCCAGATTCGATTGAACTAGTTAAGGAATTTTAATTTCAAAACGAAACTCTCAACTGACTCACGGTAGGCAAAGTTCCCGGAATTAACGGCGAGAAGGAATGATTCGATAGAAGTCCTTGCAGCGTTGCTTCGCCAGTTTGATCTCTTTACGATATCGCTTCAGAACTTCGTCGAGAGATTCGGTAGGTTCTTGACGATGTTCGAGAAGAGATTTAGGGAAGAGTTTAGGATATTTCTTGGTTGATTCTGGAAAGTATTTGACAATCTCACGTTTGAAGATATTAACAATGATTGCGTAATCGTCTTCGTGAATCTTGCAGTTGTTACGAAGAGCGACACGAGCTTTAGCACGGTTCCAAAAGATCGCAAGGGTTTTAAGGTCAATATTGAGATTCTTGGCGAGTTTAATGACTAGGTGGGATTTCGTCTTAGAATACGAAATTGGTTCTTTGTTGTTCTTGATTGGCATAAGAATTACTCCTACAGCTAAAAAAATATTGCGAGATCCAACGAAACCCAGTACCGTCAATCGCCATGAGCATCCCTAAAGATAGAAATATAAATAGAGATTGTCGGTGCCTGACGAAATATAGACGGTTAAAAGAACTGGAGAATCGCTAGATCTCGCAATATGAAAACATATAATCCCTAAGCTAGGTTTAAAATAATCAATAATGGTAAATAAATAAGGGTTTGCTTTTTGTAGTTTTGAAGAAAATTATATAGAAATATAAAGATGAAGAAGAAAATAATAAACGGCGGGGTTTGGATGATTCTATTGAATCTCGCCGTTTGTTATCGTAAATTTAACTTAAAACTAAAAAAGGGGGGGCAAAATGAAAATAAAGGGACAAAAATTTTTGGTCTGGTCTCCAAAAATGAAAGCCGAAGCCGTTAAAGATTTGTTAAAAGAGAAAGTAGAAGAAGGAGAAATTTGGTTAAAACCATTATTGATAAATTTCAGGGAAAAAGAAGAGAACAATTTTGCATTTTGCATTAAATGTGGACTTGGTAAAAAGTGCGTTGATTATTCTGTATATTCAGACTTTGAAGATATTCCATTTATGGTATTCTACTTGGAAACGATTCAACCACATATTGGTAATGATGATGACCGGTTAACATTTATCTATCGTTTAAAATTGAATAGCGGAAGAAAATGGGAAGATGAGTTTAATTTAGAATTTGGAATTGATATTTCAAAGAAAGAATTAGAAAAAGATTAAGAGGAAAATAAACGGCGGGATTTGGGGCCTCGAATCGATGTCCGAATCTCGCCGTTTATCAGTATTATTCAATTTTGTTATTTTACGTATCAATATAGAAATAAGTTGTGATATAATTTCGTTTAACTTAAAAACTAAAAGGAGAAAGGTATGATAAAAGTAAAAACTGGTTACGTCGGTTGTAACCATATTTGGAAAAGTGATGGTGAATATAAATATTTAGAAATTGACGAATGGAGAAATATTAATAGAGACATATTTAACGGGCCGGTTTTCGATGAAGTAATTGAAGGAAAAAGGTTAGTTAATTGTAGTCATTTTCATAGATATAGATTTCTATTGAATAAAAATACTGAAGTATTTAAAGTCATTGATGACGAATTTATAAAGATTATTGAAAACGGGCGAATTATCGTGACGAAAGATTACATGTATGATTGTGACAGGATTACTCATCCGTATTACTACGACGCTAATACAATTGTAATTCAAAATTACCATAGTTTATGGATCAAAGACGTTGATAATTACGTACGTATTGTAATATCATTAGTTTTTGATACTATTAATAAAAAAATTAAAGTGGTATTAAACGAACTAGAAGAAGAAATAGATAAAGAGGTATTCTATGATGATATTGAGAATACTGAAAAAGAAATAAGAGAAATAAATAAAGAATTAGATAAAGAAATTAACAACAGTGAATATATTAAAAATTTAAAATTAAATGAAATTTTTAAACGAGTTGATTATTGGATGAAAGTGATTATACCAAACGGCGATATTAAAATATTTGAACTAAAATTTGATAAAGACGGTAATACTTATTCCCCGTTTGGGTACGATGAAACATCAGATTTATTAAGAGCATTATTGTGGTATGGTAAGAAATATTTGAATTGTGAATCATGTAGATGCTTATACGAATTAAGCAATTCAATGAAAGATATTAAATTTGAAGATATAATAACATATTACAGGGCTATACCAATATTTGGAATTGTTAAAGATATCGAATAATTAAATAAAAAGATAACAAACGACGAGATTCGAACGATCTATTTAGATCTCGCCGTTTATAATCGTAAGTTTAACCAAAAAAACTAAAAAGGGAGGAAAACGTTATGTTAACTATCAGAGAAATCTTAGTAAATCCTAAGTATCAAGTTTCATGTAGGAAAGATATATGCCGACTCGAAATTAATGGCGATCCACAAATTGTTGCTTATTGCGATAACGATATACTTGAATTACAGATAGCTGAAATTGGAACTGTTAATTTTGACTTTAAAGATCGCAATATTGGAATCAATATGAGTGACAATTGTGACGAAGCAAACATAACTGATTCAACTGAAAAAGAACAATTTAAAATAATAACACTTGTAAAAGAAGCAGATGATATTAAATTTAAAATAATAATCTATCAATTAATATATAAGATGCTTAAATTTAGAATTTTAAAGATAAGCGATGAAAGTGAATTTATTATGGATGCTTATGTGTATAGAACTGACGAAGATAAACGGTGAGATTCAGAGTCTGATTCGAAAACTGACAACTAAATTTCGCCGTTTGCATCAATTGCAAAAATAACCCTTAAAAGGAGGTTTCGTTATGTTATACATCAGCGACGTATGTGTAAGTCATAATTATAAAGTCAAACACTTTCCGGATTTTTGTAATGTTGAGAGTGATAACGATACAAAAGTTCTCATCAGTGAACCTGAAGATGATGTGCTTGAAATTAATATTTCCAAAGTTGGTAGTATTAAATTCGACTTTGACGATTATCGTATTAAAACTTTTATAGGCAATTGTGAATTAATAGAGATTGACAATGAATGTGATGAATATTTTAATCAAATAACTTTGAAAGAAAAAGATTTATACATAATTACAATTTATAAAGTATTATTAAATGTATTTAGATTTAAAATTACAAAAATAGAAGGTGATAGCGAAGAATTACAATTTATTGCTGAAGTTGTAGTTGAGCAAATTGAAAAAGATGATAAACGGCGAGATTCGGAAGACGAAGCCGATAACTAAAACGTATCAAATATGGAGGTTACGTATGGCTACGATAGAACCGTTATTGTGTTATATCACGATATATGACGAAGAGGTAGCTATCAGTTTTATCATCAATACTCGAAGCGGTATGGCTCTTGTAGCAGTTGAACCAGATAATGAATCTATAAATGCAATCACTATTTCTGATGTATGTTTAGATTTTCTGTGTAGTCGGTTGAATGTTGATAGAGATAAAATATTTAAAACGTTTGGGTCGTTAAAATTACCTGAACGTTGCTACGTTACACCATACGATGACTGCCATACTATCGCCATAAAATCAAAGAACATTGAAACTATATTTGAAACTATTAGGTATATTGGCAATTGGTGGTTTGAAAGTATTAATAAACTAAAAGAAATAGAATTTCCATATAGAATATTAATTAATGTAGTTGAAGTCTGCCGAGAAATTAAATTTAAAGAATGATATTACAATAAACGGCGAGATTCGGAAGATTCTGTTTAGATCTCGCCGTTTGTTATCGTAAGTTTAACTAAAAACTAAAAAGGAGATACGAATGGCAGAAATCGAACAAGACCTATTAAAAGCATTAAATATTAAATATGACGAATATGTTGATGTAATTTCTATGGTTCAGCTTAGACTATTAAATCAAGTTGACGATTTAGTATTACGTTGCGTAGCTCTCGAAATTTTCATGGTTATGAACGATATTAACCTAGCAACCTATAACATGACCATGTTGGTTCCGCAAATATTTACAACTGAATTAGTTAAACCTATTTCGAATCTATTACTACTTACTTTATATAATTGCGATGCCTTAATGATTAAATGCAATAAAGGCGCCAAAGAACATATTATGGCATATTATGAGTGGCTTAAACACCTTATTAATAAAAAACCAAACGAAGAACAAAAGATTAAAACGATATATACTATCATGCAGACAATTTACGAAACAGAAGATGTAGTAAGTCAATTTATGCCTGATGATAGCGACGAAATGTTTGAAACAATAAACGACGAAAATACGAAGATACATTAAAACAAAGAAAATGATATAAACGGGCGGGTTTACAAGATTCGCCCGTTATCTTTTTAATTCTCGCTGAAATTATATAGAAATTTAATATCGAAATATTTTAAAAAGGAGGTTTTATGATTCTTTGAATTATTATTTCCGTTACAGTATATATAATTATGGGTTTAACATTATTTAAATTCACGTATAATTTCATAAGTTTCTATCATTATAATTCTATGCGAGGACGCCCCTGTCTTTAGACAGGGGAGGAGAGTCCGCAGTTTTTAGAATTATAATTTTGTAAAATTATGAAAAAATTGTTGACAAAATTGGAAAACGGATTATATTCAAACTTATGGGTAACAAAAGCGTTGCACAAGAAGTTGTAAGAAAAACTTACAAGTTAAAGCTTGTTCCTAGAAACGAGGAACAAGTTAACGACCTCCTGCGTCTTGTTACCCAGTTTCGTCAAGCTTGTAACGGTGTTATTAATTTTCTTTACGATGCTAGAAAACACAATGTCGAAATTAAGAGTCCTGTCGAGTTGCATAGATACGTTTACAAGAGTCTTCGTAAACAGTGTCGCTTCTTAAATGCAGACTACTGTTTGCAGGTAATTCGAAAGACATTTGAAGCGTGGAAGTCACAAAACGCTTTAAAGAATTCCAAAAAACGCATTCAGTTCAAAGGTTACGTTGCTCGTGGAACTCGTCACACATGTACCATTTACAACGACCAATCGGTTTCGATCTCTGTTCCAGGAACAGATAAAATGCATCGAATTAGGTTACCCTTTCAATGTCGACAGGATGTTCTCAGTGACCTTTTCGCACTTAAATACGTTAAGTTCTGCGAACTTAAATATTATCCTAAGAAAAAGGAATTTTATCTTCATATTCCAATTGAATATCCAGTTACCTACAACGATTACGATAAAGTCGTTGGAGTTGATTTAGGAATCGAATATATGTTAGTTTACGTCGACGGTAACACCTATCAGGTGATACACGATCCCGAACTATTTCGCAGCAGTGAGCATCACCGCGATCTTTGTGCGGAACTCTAGGCTAAAGGCACTCGCTCTTCCAAGAGACGTTTAAAGAGTCTCAAAGGAAAGCAGACACGGCTGGGTCTGGATACGCTTCACTGCGTTGCGAAAAGTTTCGTGGAAAGTTGTGTCAGGAATAAGGTAGGTACCGTCGTAATGGAAGATCTTACGAATATTCGAAAGAATATGAAAGGCAGCAAGAAAACGAACTTTAAGACTCATTCGTGGGCATTCCGAAAGTTACAGAACATTATTGAGTATAAGTGTAAACTCGCAGGAATACGAGTTGTATATATGAAACCAGCATATACATCAGTTACGTGCCCACGTTGCGGTCACCGTTCGAAAGAAAATCGACCTACTAGAGACCTTTTCTGCTGCCAACAATGTCAGTTAAGCGGTCCCGCCGATGTAGTCGCCGCTTACAATATAAGACAAAGATTTCTTGCCGCTTCCGCGGCTCGGGGCGCTGTCAGCCGTCCCCAGATGCATGTAGTCTCTGACAATATCAGAGGCGAGGCAAGCTCCTGTCTTTAGACAGGAGTAGTTGACACAAATTGGCCGAGAAATTATCGAAGAATATGGTAACGAATACGAAATTTTAGGAGTTCTAACATTACTTTGGCCAGGATTGTTGGTATCCGTAATATTTACACCAGTTATAGAATTAATTGGAAAAATCGCTAGCAAAATAATCTTAAAGGAGAAATAAAAATGATACATTTAACTATTTTTGTTATTGTATATATTATTATAGGTCTAATAGCAGTTAAACTGTTAAGCATAAAATTTAAATTATGTAAAGAATCACAAAACGATTATTTCGGATTAGGAATCGTTGTATTGATATGGCCTATATTAATCGCAATTATAATAATCGCTCCGTTTATATTATTAATCGGCAAAATCGCTAACAAAATAATTTTAAAGGAGGAATAAAATGGAAACTTTAGTTAGGCAACTCGGAAACGGTAACGCATTTGCTCCAGAATGCGTAAATACATCTTTCACCTTATTCGATGATACAATCTTAGTCGATTGTGGCTATAACGTATTTCAGTATCTCAAATGTGTTGACAAAGATAATATCTTAGACAAATTACAACACGTTTTTATTACTCATATTCACAACGATCATATTGGATCGTTAATGACTTTAGCATACTACAACGAATTTGTTAGACGTAAACCGTTAGAAATCCGGTTACCAGCAGATGTCTACGAGTTTTTGGAACCGCTGATAGAAAAAGGTATTCAAGAATATCCTACTGGCGATGCTAAACGATTTAAATATAATAGATTCTATAAAATTATGTCGAAGATTAAAACTGAAACTATAGTTATTAAACAATATCAAGCAATTGGTGTTAAAAGTATAACAAGAAAGAATCATGGGAATTTCTACAATACTTCTTATATATTCCACTATTTCAATGAATCTAAAATGAAAGATTATATTATCGTAATTTCTGGCGATATGCAAGCAGATAAGAAACTAGAAGAAGAATTAAACGAAACTATACACACAATTCATCGAGACAATATTAAAGTATTAGTTTTTCATGATTATTTTAAAAATCGTTACCCTGGATGCATACACGCAACTGACTACGATATTAATCATATATATTCAGAAGAATTTAAAGATAAAATGATCAAAGTGCATACTGGAGAAACTGAAAATAGTAAACGGCGAAATTTAACGATACATTACGAAGATAGAATTTACAAAGCTTAGAAAAAATTATAAACGGCGAGATTCGAAGTTTCGATACGTTACTGAATCTCGCCGTTAACTAACAACACAAAAAACCAGAGGAGGCTTAATAATGACGAACGAAAGAATCTACAACATCGCATTAGATAAGTTTATGGAAGAAGTATGTATTCAACTGAAGAATTATTTAGAACCAAAATTTAGAAAAGAATTGTATTATAACAATAAAGACAAAGAATTCATTTTATATCAATTATCTCCTGACGAAGCTCAAAGAATTTGGGAAACGCTAATTGATAACATTCATTATCATAAACGAATGGGAGGATTTGCAAAATCTCTTTCGCCATTCTGTATAAAATTCAGGAAATGTGATGATTGTCCGTATAAAAAGAATCATAATAATTGCGAAGATATGGAATATATATTGGATTTAATAAACGAAAGCTCTGTATCTGTTGATACACAAATTCTTTCGAATAAATGGTATAGAGAAACTGTTAAAAGAATTAGTGAAGAATTATTTGATAATATTAATAATCCTAAAAAATTTACGATTGATTATGATAACTTTAGAATTATTGTAAAACAAAATTATAAAAATAATAAGATCGATAAGTTTCCATGTGATGCTCTTTACTCATGGTATGATTTTACACACCAGCGTGTTGGAGATGAAATAATTTCTGCAAATGATATCGAAGATATAAATAATCGTGAATTCGAAAATGTCGATCCTAAAATTGTTAAAATGGTCTTTGAATTTGCAGAAAAATGCGAGGTGTCTAATAATGGTGGTGTTCTATACAACTTTATTGTTTATCCAAACGGCGAAATTAAGATTAATTACGATATGAAAAGAATTAAAGAATTTTTAGAAGAAATTAAAAAAGAATACGATGAATATTTAAAAAACAGATGTAACATCGTAAAAGTTGAAGTAAAAGATTAAGTTTATAAACGGCGAGATTCGAAGCTTCAATACCGTTACTGAATCTCGCCGTTAATCAGTAATACAAAAATCAAAGGAGGCTTTTAATGACCCAAAATAAAAAACTTTATAATATCGCATTAGACCTATATATGATTCATAATTGTTATCGTTTAGCAAAAATATTAGGCAATAATTTTAAACCAGATCTGTACTATGATTCTAGAGATCGAGAATTTATTCTATTCGAATTAGATCCAGATCAAGCTTACGAAACTTGGGAACAAATTAAGAGTAATTCCGAACAAATAGATGAATATACCGGTTTTTCAACAAGAATAAACCCATTTTGTTTAGTAGCTGGTAATTGTAGTAATTGCTTTAAATACAACTATTATTCAAATAATATTAACAAAATTAAGGAAATTGCTGATCAAGAGTGTCTTGAAATTGAAACAATTTTATCGAAAAAATGGTATCAGAAATGTATTCAAATTGTCACTGAATTATTAGGATTAGAAGATTGAGTTTATAAACGCGAAATCGAATGAATCTCGCCGTTAATCAGTAATCCAAAATTAAAAGGAGGTTTTTAATGAAATACGAAAAAGAATACGCCTGTCCGGAATGTGGATCGAAATTAAAGTTTAAATTCAAACCTATGTATCATAACGAATATTATGATTGTTATTTTTATTGCCCAAATTGCGGTTTTCAAACTTTCAAAGTTGATGGTAAACCGCTCTCACGTATCGAAGCAAATATCGCAAAAATTTGTGGGTTAAAAGAATTTAAAGACGAAAATAAAAAGGATAACGTTATATCTAATGAAAAGAATTCTCTCATAAAAAATAATATGAAAATCGCTTTCTCTGGAACACACGGGACCGGTAAAACAACTCGTGTTTTCGACGAAGCAAAACGGTTAAAAATCAAATTTCCAAACAAAACTGTCGGAATTCTCTCGGAAAACGTAATTAATTGCCCATTACCAATCAATAAACAAACGTCAGTAATGTCTCAATTATGGATATTTAGCGATCAACTAAAAAACGAAATTGAAATGTCAACTAAATACGATATTTTAGTTTGCGATCGAAGTATATTCGATGCTATCGCTTACATGTATCGAATCAACAAAGATGTTGCAAATCATATGTTAAAACTTGGAGAAGATTTTTTAGATACGTATGATACAATATATTTTATTCGGTCGAGAAACGACGAATATCTCACTGACGACGGGTTACGAGACGGAGAAGATAAAAAATTCAGAGCCGAAATTGATAAAATCTTAGAGGAGATATACTACAAGAAACTTAAATGTAATAATATAATAGAGCTATAGGAGAATTAAAAATGTGGTTGTATATCATCTTATATATCATCGGTGGATTAATCACTACTAAATTTATTGTATCTACGTTTCCATCATGGTACTTCGAAAGAGACGATATGTCTGATTGTGTAGCAATAGCGGTATTATTCTTAATATGGCCATTATTTATAACAATCATTTATCCTTTATATCTCATTGGACGAATTTTGATAGAGATGTTCAAAAGAT
>Ga0256842_1001087_pt1 | contig 22551 bp, 20 predicted proteins | sample 4559240metaG_FD_185973 | JGI IMG/M metagenome (GOLD analysis project Ga0256842, IMG submission 185973) | Hydrothermal vent microbial communities from Guaymas Basin, Mexico - 4559-240 | ecosystem: Environmental > Aquatic > Marine > Hydrothermal vents | place: Mexico: Guaymas Basin | collected... | reverse complement strand
CAAAGGAAAAAACTTTCAACCCGGTTTGAATTACGTAAACCCGATTAACCTTTAATCCTCTTAACCCTAATTAGGAACGGCGTTAAGAATGAAACGCGTTACCATTGAAAAAATCGGCAATCAAGCCCTAAAGGAAGCCTTAATCGAGGAGGTGAGCTCCCTAGCAGAGGAGCAGGGTGTACGACCGGAGGACGTTACTGTATACGAGTACCCCTTCGCCCCCGTCAGGATTCAACACATAGTTAATGAGCTAGGTAAGGAGGGTTATGTATTACTGGGCACGACCGTTATTGAGGGTAGACTCTACCTCCTAGCAGCTAAGAGAGGTGAAGGAGACTTAGGTCTTGCCCCTGACTACGGGCCGAGGGCTCGTGAGGGTGAAGTCAAGTTTGATTAGTCTTAGTTTTCTTTTTAAACCACGGAGCATGGTTATCGAAGCTTATTACGCGTGAATCAATAAATTAATCACATGTTGATGCCCTCATTTAAGGTAAAAGGTTTTTTGCTTCCTCAAAAAATGTTTTAGTGTGGTATCATTGCCCAGCCGTTCTTCTGAGGCTACGGAGTTTAGGTATATAGGCAAGAAGACACCCAGGAAAGACGGCGTGGCTAAGGTAACTGGGAAGGCATTATATGCATACGATATTAATTTACCGGGAATGCTTTACGGAAGGATTCTGAAGAGTCCCTACCCGCACGCCCGCGTTAAGAGCATAGACACCAGCGAGGCAGAGAAGTTAGGGGCGGTCGTAGTAACATTCAAGGACGTCCCAAAGAAGAAGTTCAATATTAGGCTCGTCAGCGTCGACCGCGTAAACTACAAGGACTGGGAAGTCCTCACCGACCACCCCAGATATGTCGGAGAGTACGTGGCGGCCGTCGCGGCCGAGACCGAGGAGCTGGCGCAGAAGGCTCTAGAAGCCATTAAGGTTGAGTGGGAGGTTCTCCCGCATGTCCTAGACCCCTTCGAAGCCCGTAAGGAGGGCGCTCCCAAAATACATGATAGGATATTATTTGGTAGTAAGGAGATCGAGGTCAAGAATAACATAGCGTGCACGCTGAACTACGACGAAGGTGATATCGAGAAGGCATTCAAGGAAGCCGACGTCGTGATCGAGAGGGAGTTCAGAACTAACAGGAGGTACCACATGCAGCTAGAGCCCAAAGTAGCCGTAGCTAGGCCGGAGCCCGACGGAGGCGTAACGGTATGGACAACCACCCAAACAATCCATAATACTAGAATACTGATTTCACAGGTATTCGACATACCTGAGAGTAAGGTAAACGTAATTAAGTTACCTATAGGCGGGTCCTTTGGCTCAAGCATTCAAACAAACATAGTGACGTTAGTGGCGGTGGCCTTAGCCCTCAAAGCAGGGAGGCCCGTGAAGATCGCGTTAACCCGTGAGGAGGACATGATGGACCACTGCGCGTACCAGATGTACTTCAGGCTCAAGGTCGCGGCTAAGAAGGACGGCACTATTGTTGCTGGCGAGCTAGAGAACGTGATGGACATAGGTGGGCATCAGATACAGGCATATCCGCTACTAGGGTGCCTGCTAGGGTGGTTTGTCTCCCTATACAAGTGGAAGAACATTAAGTATAGGGGGGTGGCGGTATACACGAATAAGGTGCCGTCCTGCGCCTTCAGAGGGTACGGCAACCCGCAGATAACTTGGGCTGTGGAAACGATAATCGATGAGCTTGCTGAGGCCATAGGCATGGATCCTGTGGAGTTCAGGCTCAAGAACTACGTGGGTAGGGGCGACCTGTTCTGGGGTCAGGGACCCACCGTTAAGTCCATAGTGAAGAGCGATGGTGTGCCGGAACTCCTGAGGAAAGGCGCGGAACTCATAGGGTGGAGCAAGAGGCCGAAGCCCGGTGAGCAGAAAGGACGCTTCAGACGCGGCATAGGTGTTGGAAGAGGATTCCACACCTCGGGCGCTGGCGGTAAGATCTCCGGCGAGGTCATCGACTACACAGGCTGTATACTGAAGGTCAATGAGGACGGTAGTGTCGACTACATAACGGCGCTGCAGGACCATGGAGGCGGTACCTTAGAGGCCCACGCAAAAATCATTGCTGAGGAGCTCGGCGTTCCGCTTGACAAGATCAACATCGTTTGGGCAGATACTAAGACCACGGTCTATGACGTCTGCACTCACGCCTCGAGAGGCACTTACGTGGGCGGTGAGGCTGCGAGACGTGCCGCACAGATAGTTAAGAGGAAGTTACTGGAGTATGCGGTTAGGCTCCTCGGCGACGTCGTTAACCCGGAGGCCCTTTCCATTAAGCCCGACGAGAAGTTAGGGCAGGGAGTGATCTACGTTGAGGGGATGCCAGACAAGAAGATAACGGTAGGTGAGGTCGCTAGGGAGGCATGGCAAAGGAATTGGGGCTCAATAGCGGCTGTCGTTTCCTACAGGGCCACCAACTCACCGCCAGCGTACACGGTCTACTTCGTTGAGGTGGAGGTCGACACGTGGACAGGTAAGGTCAGGCCTGTGAGGGTCGTTGCAGGCGCTGACGTGGGTACCGTCGTGAACCCGGACCTTGCGGCCGGGCAACTACACGGCGGCTTCGCGCAGGGCTGGGGTATGGCGGTGCTTGAGGACACGCCCTACGACCCTAAGACAGGTGAGTTAGCGTGTAGGGGCTTCATAACGGACTATAAGATACTGACAGCTCAGGACATGCCGAGCCTAGAGAACTTCCAAGTAATCTTCGCCTCGACCTACGAGCCCACAGGACCTTACGGTGCTAAGGGCTTAGGAGAGTCAGCACTTAATCCCGTTGCTGGCGCAGTCGCTAACGCTATCTACAATGCGTTAGGCGTTAGGTTCTATGAACTACCCATAACACCCGAGAAGATCCTCAAAGCCCTTAAGGAGAAGGAAGGAGGTGAGTAAAGGTGCTTAAGTCACCCGGACCTAAGCTAGACCCGAACAAAGCTAACACACACATACTTCCCGAGTTCGAGTATCTAGCGCCGAGAACCATCGAGGAGGCCATCGAGCTACTGAGCAGGTACGGTGAGGACGCCAAGGTGCTGGCAGGAGGCACAGACCTCCTAGTAAGGATGAAGCAAGGCGTGCTCAGGCCCAAGTACCTAATCAGCATAAATAAGATCAAGGAACTCAACTACATTGAGGACCGTGGAGACCACGTAGCCATAGGCGCAGCAACGAAGCTAAGAACCATAGAGAAGTCTAGCCTAATTAAGGAGTTATTCCCCGCACTCTACGAAGCCGTCAGGTCGATGGCTGGGGTGCAGATAAGGAACATGGGAACCATAGGCGGGAACCTATGCAACGCGTCGCCGGCAGCCGACACCGCACCACCACTGCTGGTCTTCGAGGCGGAGGTGGTTATCGCTGGCCCCAACGGTAGGAGGGTAGTCCCCATAACACAGTTCTTCACTGGTCCCGGTAAGACTGTGATGGCGCGCAACGAACTCCTAGTTGAGGTAAGGATACCTAAGCCAGTCAAGCCCACGGGTTCGGCATTCATAAAGATAGCCAGGGTCGCGATGGACCTAGCGAAGGTAAACATAGCCGTCGCACTAAGGATGAACGGTAACGTAGTGGAGGACGTTAAGGTGGCGTTAGGGTCGGTGGCCCCAACACCGATGAGGGCGTACAAGACTGAGGAGTTCCTAAAGGGCAAGGAACTCACGGAGGACGTGATGTGGGAGGCAGCCAAGATCGTGAGGACGGAGGTGAAGCCAATAACGGACATACGGTCAACCGCGGAGTACAGGAGGGAGGTCTCGGGCGTCATCCTTGTTGACGCACTGAAGAAGGCCATGGAGAGGCTTGGGAGGTGATCGTGATGAGCACAAGATTAATTAACTTCAAGCTGAACGGGCACCCCGTAAGCATTGAGGTTAAGGACAACGAGTTACTGATAAATGTGCTGAGAGACAGGCTGGGTGTGCTCAGCCCTAAGTACGGGTGCGGCATAGGTGAGTGCGGTGCCTGCACCGTTCTGCTGGACGGTGAGCCCGTGCTTTCATGCCTCACGCTAGCTGTTGAAGTGGATGGTAGGGAGATAACAACTGTTGAGGGCTTGGCTAAGGACGGTAAGCTGCATCCTGTGCAGGAGGCCTTCATAGAGGAGGGAGCGATTCAATGTGGTTACTGCACACCGGGCTTCATACTGGTTGCTAAGAGGTTGCTCGAGGAGATAAAGAACCCCAGTGAAGAGATGATTAGGGAGTACGTTAGGGGTAACCTCTGCAGATGCACAGGCTACGTGAACATCATTAAGGCAATTAAGCGTGCAACGGAGAAAATTAAAAGCAATAAAACTTAAGTAAACAAAACTTATTTTTCAAATCTAAATCCCTACTAGGCCCTCTCGCAAAGGAAGGAAAAACACATGAAGCAAAAAGGAAGAGGTGTGAGGTAATGGGCACGTTAAAAGGTCACGACATAATATCCGCACTCCAATTCACCCGCGAAGACCTACTCAGGCTATTCAACCTAGCTGAGAGGCTCCGCGAGGAGATCAGGGAGAAAGGCATTCTCGACTATGCTAAGAACAAGGTAATGGCTACGGTGTTCCTAGAGCCCAGCACTAGGACGAAGCTGAGCTTCACCTTCGCCATGGTTAAGCTCGGCGGCAGGGTAATTGACTTCGACGTGAGCAGGTCAAGCCTCGCTAAGGGAGAGACGGACGTCGACACCCTCAGGATAATTGACGGGTATGACCCCGACGTCATAGTGTTGAGGCAGAGTAAACCTGGCTTCCCAGAGCAGATAGCCCCAATGATTAGGGCGCCGATAATCAACGCTGGCGACGGACCGCACGAGCACCCAACCCAAGCCCTCCTCGACGTCTACACCATATGGAGAGAGTTCGGTAAGGTAGACGGGTTAACCATAGGTATAATGGGTGACCTAAAGTACGGCAGGACGCCAAGCAGCCTCTCATACGCGCTCTCGAAGTTCAAGGACGTAACAATATACTACATAGCCCCGCAGGCCCTCCAGATAAGGGAGGAAGTACTCAAGAACATTGAAGGCAAGGTCGAGTACCACCTAGTCAATAACCTATCAGAGGTCATCGAGAAGCTAGACGTACTCTACGTCACCAGGCTACAGAAAGAGCGCTTCAAAGACCCAGCAGAGTATGAGAGGCTCAAAGGAAGCTACAAGATAGACGCAGCATACCTCAAGAAATTCAAGCACATCCCAGTCATAATGCACCCACTACCAAGGGTATGGGAACTCGACTCTAGCGTGGATGAGTTACCGCAGGCAAGGTACTTCGAACAAGCAAGAAACGGGCTATTCGTAAGAGCAGCCCTAATCAAGGAAGTACTGGGTGTGTAAACCACGAAACCAATAATCCTTTTCTTCCTTAAGCATTGCCTAAGCAATCTAATCGTTCTGTTCTTCATGATAATGCGTTTGAGGGAAAAACTGGTCACCTGTTCTTATGGTTCGCTGCATCGCTTACTGATTGAATACCCTAACCTTCCCCGGGAATAGCTGGTGGAGTAATTGTGCGGCATTGTTGGAGGGGCAGTCGTACGTTCCCTCAACTCTGATTTGCGAGCCGTTCGCGAGCCATATTATGAGGTGCCCCTTCTTTGAACTCCAGAAGCCTCGCTTAGGCATCACGACGTCGATCATGCTTACCTGCTCTAGGGGCACTGCATATAACTTATGCTTGTCTAGGGCCTCCATGGTTTTAGCCATGTCTTCCGGGCCGTACCTGATGTCGCCAGGCCTTATGATGCTCCCGGGTATTAGTGCGTAGAGGTAGACGTTAGGGATCCTAGGGTACTTGCCGACTATGAGGTACCTATCAGTAATCACTATGAATTGGTTCTTGCTGAAGCCCTTGATACCTCCTAGGATCTGAGACCCTAGATAACTATTCAACATTTCTTCTCATATAAAAATCAAAAACACCACTAATAAACAGTATGGAACTCACGAACACAAGCTTACGACATAATTATTATAATAGGAATATAGGGCAAGGAATGAGTAGCCCTATTACTAGCACGCATACCTTCCCATTTATTCGAGCAGGATCGCTAAAGCACCTTCTGCGGAGGCTCAAATCCTTAAACGTTGAGGGTTAATGGTACTTGAGGGGATTAATGATGCTTATTGAGGTTGAGTCCCTAGAGGAGCCCCACTCAGTTATCGTGGCTGTTGAGGATAGTGTGGCTGATAGGTTTAAGCCCTCACTACCCTTCGAGTCGGTGGCGGTCGCGTGGAAGCAGGAGGTGTACTTCTCCACGCCCGTCAAGCTCGGGTTAAGTGAGGGTGAGTTAAGCGCTAACGTGGTTAAGGGGTTTGCCTACTACTGGCCTCCTGAAAGGTCACTTTGCCTGTTCTACGGGGTTACGCACGCGTACACCCCCGTAGCTAGGGTCGGGGTAATAGTTGATCCCGTGCAAAGGGTTCCGGGACTAGCTGGTGAGTTCAGGGAGCAGTGCAGGGTCAGGGTTAAGGAGCACGTCATTGATGAAGGTTTGAAGGACTTGGTGGAGATGCTTGAGTCTAGGGGGTACTTGGTGGCGACCCCATTAGATGACGGCGTTAGGGTGATCACGGCGTGTAAGCTTATGGACGTGTATCCTCACAGGTCCGCCGTGACCGTCTACGTCGAGGATTACGGCGCGCACGTGGAGGGCGAGGCGTTAGGGGTATTCAACAACGGGTTGAGTGACGTAGCCCTATTCAACGCAATGGCTGAGGCGGTGAGTAAGTGTAGCAAGCGCTACGCGAGGCTCGACCTAACCGAGGAAGGTTACGTAGCCGTCACGGCGGGCGTGGGTAGCTTAAGTGAGCTTGCCGAAGCTGTTGACGAGGTTATTCAAGCACAGGCATGCGCGTACAGGGAGTTGCTCAGAGTACCTCTGAAGCAGTGAGTTCAAGGGTTAAGCATTATAGGACCTCCTTTTTGCAGGCAAGTCATAGTTTCGGGCGGAGTTGTTAATACCTTCCGTACGCATAGATATTAGCGGGTTTACCCTCCATGTACCCCCGCAACCTCACGTGGGTGGAGCTTAAGGAGTACATAGAGAGCGGTAGAGGACCCCTAGTACTTCCAGTGGGTTCCGTGGAGGGGCACGGGCTTCACCTCCCCGTAAACACTGACACGATCATCGCCAGCTTCATAGCGGATAAGCTAGCGGGGAAGAACAAGTGGATTTCGCTTCCACCCATTACATACACGGCTACAGTACCCGTTAGGCCAGGAAACGTACGTATACCTACACGTGTACTTAAGGAGTACTTAAGGTCCATACTTGAGCACTTCATATCCTTCGGGCAGAAGGAATTCATATTAATCGTAGGCCACGGCGGCCCGGAATTGAAGGAAGTTCTCGTCGAGGTCTGCGATAACCTATGTAGGAGCTGGGGCACCGTAATAAACGCCTTCCACGTGTCGCGAATACTTAAGGACCTCCAGCTAGTGGATACGGACTCAGACAAGCATGCTGGAGAATGGGAAACAAGCATATTAATGGCGATAGACAGCACCCTCGTCAAGAACCTGGAATTCTACAGAGAATGCAGAGACCCACGCCACTATGGGGTCGTCGGAAACCCCCTGAAAGCGTCCCCAGCTAAGGGGCTAAGGTACATTGAAGCAGTGATCAAATACGTTGAAGAGAGCTTCGCGAGAAACATGGCTCATAGGAGATGCTACTATAACTGGATGCTGAAGTAAGTTAGATCCTCGGGATTTCGTGAGGTTGCTAACGCGGGTCAATACCAAATTAATAGAATAAATAGAATACTATCTGCGCGCATCGTTCTGAGGCTCCTACCCCTTAACGTATGAGTACTGCTGCATTAGCTTCCCCCTTGAGTCCTAGTATATCACTTCTATTTAACACTGAGCAGGTCACAATAAAATACACTTATTTTACTGCGCTCTATCTATGCTTAGTAGCTGAGGGGTGAGTGAAGATACCGCCTGATTTGCTGGTGGATAGGTTTGGTAGGCCAGTGAACAAGTTGAGGGTAAGCATAACGTTAAGGTGTAATCACGCATGCATTTTCTGCCACAGGGAGGGGATACCTGCTTCACAGGTTAAGGCTGAGTTAGGTGCAGGTGACTTCGGCTTTGTGGCGGAGGTGGCTTCGTCCTTAGGCATTGTTGATTTTAAGTTAACTGGTGGTGAGCCCCTAGTTAGGGACGATGTTGTAGACATCGTTTCGGCGATATCTCAGTACGTCAGAGATGTTAGCCTAGTTACCAACGCCTCAAGGTTAAGGAAGTTCGCGCAGGGACTTGCTGAGGCTGGGTTAAGCAGAGTTAACGTATCCCTGCACTCGCTGAGGGAGGATGTTTTCAGGAGAATAACTGGTGGAGGCTCCCTAAGCGACGTTCTGGAGGGGATTAAGGCAGCAATTGATGCCGGGCTTAAGGTGAAGCTCAATTACTTAATGCTTTCCCTGAACGCTGATGAGTTTAAGGACATAATTGATTACGCCTCAAGAGTAGGGACTGACTTAAACGTAATTGAGTTGATACCTATCGGCACCCCGCCCAACATCTACAAAGAGCTACACGTGGAGATAAGCCCTGTGGAGGAGTACTTGAGGAAGCAGGCGGTTAAGGTGTGGCTTGCTGAATTCCAGAATAGACCCACCTACCTGATGCCTTCAGGAATTAAGGTGTATGTCATCAAGGGTTTCGGGAACCCCTACCTCTGCGCTAGGTGCACTAGGCTGAGGATGACCCCCGACGGTAAGCTACAGACATGCATATACAGGCCCGACCTACTCGTCGACGCTAGGGACGCCATACTAAGGAGGGACACCGAGGGCTTGAAAGATGCGTTCAAGCGCGCGACGGAGTTAAGGGAACCTTACTTCAAGCTACCGGGAAAAACTAGCCTCACCCCCATCATGTCTCGCCATGCTTGACCGCGAGCTTAAATGTGGCGACTTTAAACGACCCCACCTTTAAGGCGAACTTACCGTTGTTACTCACGGGAACCTCACTCAAGCTCTCCTCAAGCATGTTAGCTTCCTCGGCCTTGACCACGTCAGTATTCCTTAGACCCACACTTACGGTGTCCTCAATACCGTACGGGTTGAAGGCCCTCAGCACCATGCAGTCATCCCGGTCCTCACAAATCTTCAGCACCGGGATCTCAACGTCACCTGCCTTAATCGTTATTGGAGCAACCTCCTTGGTCTCGGGCTCATGCACAACCATGACGTACGGCTTATTCAGTAGTTCTTCTGCCTTCGTGGGTACCTTACCCGCGACCCAGTCTCCCTCATGTGGGTAGAGGTAGTAGGTTATTCGGTAATGCCCGACCTCAACCGGGTCCTGCGCATTAAGGAGTTCAGGGGTCCACGGTACACCAATGGCGCCTTCCGGAGGGAACCTTGGGCCCCGCAGTAGGGTTAGCCTGAGGGTCTTGCCCATGACGTCGTACCCGAAGCGCGTGCCGCAGATCAGTGCTAGCCCGGCTTCCCCGCCGCTGTAGTCGATCCAGCCGTTGAACCACGCCTCCCACGCCGCCCTGTCATAGAGGGTGGAGTACGGTGATGCCGGATTCCTTCTCACCGCGTGGCCGTAGGGCTGCCCGACGACGATGTTCTCTGCCCACATGCTTAGGTCGGCCACAAGCTTCAGTAGGCGGTGAGTGAGTCCCCACTCAACTTCGACGACACCCTCAACCCAGGGCTCCCCAGCACACACGCGTATGTAGTGCCTTAACCTTGCCTCACCGCCCTCATCCCTGTACACGTACTCGACCATCACAGACGCCCTTAATGGGCCGCGCTCCGTGACCTTCACCTTGACGGGCTTCATTAACCTCCGGTACCTAACCCCATCCAGTCTCTGGAGGTGGTAGAGCTCCCAGCAGTCGAAGGCGTAGTCAACGAACTTCTCGAGGGTTCCGGCGGTCGCCCTACCGAGGCATGGCGTGTCATTATACACCTCAAATCCCACCCCACGAACCCCCAAGAACTCCTTGCCTTGACCATCAACTAGGAGCTTCAGAGACTTAACCTCACCCGTCTCCTTACTCACCCTAACCTCCACCAACCCGTTCCTCAGGGTCACGTGGTCCCCACCATCAACCGCTTCCGCATCCCCCTCACCCTCCTCAGGTTCCGCGACAGCCAGCGCTAGTGGCGGCGCCCTCACCCTAACTAACCCGCGGCCCGGTAGCTCAACGTAGGTACGTACCTCCCTCGGTAGCGGGTTAAACACTGCTAAGCTCCCTTCACCACCTTCAGCGTTGAACGCATTGAGTAGTTCCGTCACTAGCGCACGTATCCTGGCATGGAGGCTCTTCCGTAGCTTCGAGAGCCTATTCAGGAACTCCGTGTAGGGCGTCCTCGATAGAGAGCCAGCGAGCACGTCATGGAAGTGGGCTGTGAGGACCTCCCTCCAGAGGGACTCGACCTCCCGCCTGTCATACGGCTTCCCTGACGCTAGGTACTTCAGCGTGAGGAGCTTCTCGAGGGTCTCCAGTAGGCGCTCGCACTCCTTAATGAGTTCCTTAACCCTTACTTGCGAAGTGTAGGTCCCGCGGTGGAATTGGAGATAGAGTTCACCAGCGTATTTAGGTATGCGGTCGCCGTAGGCTTCCTCCACCATCCTTAAGTAGTCCTCGGCCCGTGAGTGCCTAGCCTCACTAACCCCTAAGGCCTTGAGCTCGGGCAGTACTTCCTTCACGAGGGCTTCAGCCGCGACGACCTCGTCTTCCTTAGGGCCGCATCCGTGGTCGCCGTAACCATATATGAGGAGTAGGTCCCCGATACCATGCCTTGTGTGCAGGGCTAGGAAGTACGTGGCGACCTTCCACACCTCACCTGGGTTGCCCCAGTACCCACCCACTGCCTGATAGGCAAGAACCTCAGAGCCATCGAGGGATGACCACCTGAATAGGTTGTAGGGAAACATGACGGCATCGTTCCAGTTAAGCTTCTGCGTGACGAAGTACTCGATACCACACCCCCGAAGTATTTGGGGGAGTGAGGCGGGGAAGCCGAAGCTGTCGGGGAACCAGGCAACCTTAACATCAGTACCTAATACGCGCTTAAGGAACCTCTTACCGTACAGGAACTGCCTAACTAAGCCCTCACCAGACGGGAGTATGCAGTCACTCTCAACCCACGACCCGCCAACGACCTCCCACCTCCCCTCACGAACCCTGCGCTTAACCTCCTCTAGGAGTTCCGGCTTAAGCGACCTTAACCACTCGTAGTAGAGGGCCGTGCTTTGAGCAAAGGTGAAGCCGGGATACTTACGCATGAGTTCAAGCACGTTCTCAACAGTCTTAACGAATACTTCCCTTGTCTCATCGGTTGGCCATAACCAAGCAACGTCTAGGTGGCTGTGACCGAGTAGGTAGAGCCTGCGGTGCTGGTTAATGCTCAATTAACCCACCGAGTCAGTCTGAGGGTAGCGAAAATAACTCCTCCTCTGCTGTTAGGCTCCTAAGTATCCAAGCACGTGAAAAATACATGTTCTACACACTCTATGGTTTCTGATTTATATCGGTAAAAGTAAGCATGTTCATGGTAATAATGATTTATTACTGATTTAAAATAAGTTTATATCGGGGAAACGTATGGTACCCGTCCTACGCAGGAGAAGGAAGTTCCCGATAAGGGTCGAGGACATAATGAGCACGCCGCCCATAACAGCGAATAGATCCACCCCTATCGAGGAAGTTGCTAAGATAATGAACGAGAACAAAATAGGGAGCATACTGATAGTTGACGATGAAGGGAAGCTTGAAGGCATAATCACGGAGAGGGACATTCTCTTTGCCGTCGCACACGACAAGATAGGTAAGGGACTACCTGCCTACATGGTCATGACTGAAGATCCCCTCACAGTCACTCCCGGAGTCCCGATAATAGAGGCCGTCCGGATTATGAGGGAGGCCAATGTCAGGCACCTACCCGTGGTTGATAAGGACAATAAGCCCGTGGGCATGATCTCCTTACGAGACATCATAGACGCTGTCATGATGTTCCTCGACGTGTTCACGCAGAAGTAATTATCATTAACAAACACACCTGATTTTTAAGTTCCTCTCAACCCAGAACTGAATGCTTGTTAAAAGCATTAGCTAGCTACGCTTGACTCTCCAAGATTTACTTAATGACAGCTTAACCGCCGCCTCCTCTAGGCTTAGTGAAGCCTCTACGAGGGAGTCCCTGCTAATCCCGTGATTGCTTAGTTCCTTGAGTAGGCGCGGCTGCAGCAACTCCCTTGCACCCTCATAAAAGCCCCCGACGACACACAGCGGCACTTCGTTGTCGTTAAGCATTTTCCTTGCTGCGAGAAGGAGTTCCACTATCTCACGGGCTTCCTCCTCAATAATGTTGACAGCAACATCATCCCCCTTGATAGCCTCCTCAACCACGTACTTAGCGAAACCCGCTATTAGCGTCTTGGGTGCTTTGCTTCCGTACACCTTGATTATTACGTCTCCTAAGTCACGCAGCCCTAGGTACTGCACTAACCTACCCAATAACGACGTATACGGTCCCCGACCATCCAAGTACTTGAGGGCAGCCTTGATGCCTTCCTTGCCTGCGTGCCACGCGCTTCCACCATCATCTATTAGGTGGCCCCACCCACCGATCTTCACTTCCGTCCCGTCCCTGCCGACTCCGTAGGCTGAGCTACCTGTTCCCGATATCGCAACCACTCCCGGTCTCCCTTCGAAGCACGCGTAATGCGCTACTAGGTAGTCCTCGAAGACCATCACCTTATCAGCTAATCCCGTGTTGATCGCTGCCTCCACATAGTAATTCCTCCACGCCCCGTGCCCCGTTCCGGCCGCTGAGAATACCACTAGGTCGAAGCGCCTTAGGCCTGTCTCCTCTGCTAGCTTCCTTAAGCACTCCATTATGTTGGCTTGCCCTACAGCCCTGTCCGTGGAGGCAGGGTTTGAGGGGCCGCACACAACCCTCGCTAGGGGCTTTAGCGATCCGTCGCCAAGTACTTCGAGAGCTGCTGCCTTGGTGCTTGTGGCGCCGCAGTCCACCCCCGCAACAAAGTGTGGTGTAGTGCCCATTCTAGACGGCCCTCCTGGCCGCGTTGAACCCTAGGGCGTATGCCTCGAGCACCACTACTACCTGAGCCCACACCACGGCAGGCGATGCTTGGAGGGCCTGGGCTAGAAGGAATATGGGGGACACGAACATCCCGATGCACAAGAGGTAGTGGATTAACCTACCCTTAAGCACGTAGCGAGCCGCGAGCATGTGGGCTAAGCCAGCTAGGACTCCCAGCACACGCCATGTGATTAACCTGCGTTCAGCCATGAAGGCAGCAACCCTGAAGAGGTCTGGTGAGGGCTTATATATTAGCGCCGCTACTGCCAACGCTATCCCCACACCCACCAGGTATGCAGCCGTACCGAGCTTAACGTACTTCTCCACAGTCTCCGAACTCCCCTCAGTGATTGCTAGGTAGGCTGAGAGCGAGGTTGAGGCGAGCAACAGTAGCGAAATGACAGTGTAGTAGGGACTGGCAAGGATCGCTAAGGGTGATGATATTAATTGTATCCCTGCTACGATGGTAGCTGTTCCGTATGCTCTCTTAGCGCTAGCTACGGCGGCCATGCAGTTCAGTAATGCCGTGAAAACCATGAACACTATCCCCTGGGGATCTGCCTCCCCAGTAATTACTGCTGCAACCGCGATAACTACTGCTGTTATGACGTGTAGCGCTATCACGACCTTCCTAGTTACGCGATGCCGTACCTGTTTAACCTCTTCCATCATGTTGACTCACCTCCTGCGCTTCGGGTTTAGGTAATCATCTACTGCCTCACCAACGCATATGAACCCCATCACAGTGATTGCTAGGAGTAAGCCAGGGAGCACTATCCATAGCCAGTTATTCTCCGTGACGACCGTGAACATGTTCTTGTATGCTGTGTACATCACGTAACCCCAGTCCGGGGTGTTGGGGTCTCCTAAGCCAAGAAAGGAGAGGGAGGCTGCAGTCACCATGAAGCCCGGTGTCAGCACGGTTATCCTTGAGAGGAGGAGAGGAGTTGTTTGAGGCAGTATGTGCTTGAACATTATCCTCCATGATCCTGCCCCGATTATCCTTATTGCCTCCACGTACGGTCTGTTCTTTAGCTGCATTACCTGCGCCCTAACCATCCTAGCTGTTGATGGCCATGCGATCAATGCAATCACTACGGCAGTGTCCCAGAGAGTCCATCTCTCCACACCGGTGAGCTTAGCGACTATGAAACCATTTCTGAACATCGTCGCAAACACTATCAATAGGAGGAGTGATGGGAGGAGCATGAGTGAGTCGCTAAAGAACATTAGGAGGTTGTCGAGGACACCTCCATAATACCCTGAGAGCACACCTATGAATCCACCTATGGCTATAGTAAGTATCGTGGCTATAAATCCCACAAGCAGGGATACCCTAGCCCCGTATATTATCTGGGTCCACACGTCCTTCCCTTCGTAGTCAGTGCCGCAAAGATGCTGGGGGGAGGGAGGCGCGAAGTTCTGCTCGAAGATCTGCGTGGGGGTATAGGGCGTGAAGAGTTGTGGGAATATCGCCATTATCGTGACGAACGTCAGTATTGCTACGCCCACAGCCCCCATACGGTGGTGGAGTACATGGTATAGCGGATCCTCAAGCCTCGAGAGGGTGAAGATAAGTCCCCGTCCCCTTATCCTCGCAGCCCCAGCAATCGCACCGCTAGTCTTATTGGTCAACACGCATCACCTCGTCGCCCTTATCCTTGGGTCTAGGTACGCGTACAATATCTCAGCTATGGTGACGGAAATAATTACGGCCAAGGCGACTATGTAGAACGCCCCTAGAACCACAGGGTAATCTTTACTCCATATGGCGTCATAGATCAAGCGCCCCATACCTGGGTAGTTGAATACTGTCTCAGTGACTACAGCGCCTCCGAAGAGGAAGCCTATGTCTATCGCCATCATGGTTATAACGGGGGGCATTATGTGCCTCATTACGTACCTCTCGAGGATCACGTGCTCGCTATACCCCACGGCCCTCAACGTTGTTACGTAGTCATTAGACATTTCATCCATGATCATGTTCCTTATCGTGAAGAGATACCCTACCGCGGCGAGCTTCGAGAGACATATTAGGGGAAGTACGCTGTGCCAGAACCAGTCAACGATGTAGTGGAAAATGTTAGCCGGGCTTATCTCTGAGGTAGCGGTGAAGGGAAAGAATCCGCCTATGTAGGAGAGGAAGTACAGGAAGATCATGCCTAACCAGAAGACTGGTAAGGACCTGTAGACGAGAGCTCCCCAGAGGATCATGGTCTCGCCACTCGTGCCGTGCCTTCTCGCGGTATAGAGCCCTAGAAGCATGCCAAGCATGGAGCCGAGGAGGTAGGCCGAGACTATAAGACCCAACGTGTTGATCAGCCTAGTAGTAATTAACTCGAGAATTGGTTGGTTCCACACGGGTGAGTTCATCTTGAAGAGGGAGAGGGTGAACATTCCGTAAATAACCTTGCCCAGACCTACGAGTATGTTGTCCTTATAACCCCACTTCATGAGGAGGTACTCGTACTGTTCCCTAGTTAACTTACCCATAGCAAGGTACTGGTCAAAAGGAGTTCCGGGCGCGAGACGCATTAACACGTAAATAAGAGCCATTATAAGGATGAGCGTAGCTAACCTATGCAGTAGCTTAGCGAGGACGTACCCCAGCATCCCCCTACTACTGCTCATGCCGTTCACCGCCTACCGACTGTCGATGAGCGTTTTGGATTCATGACTGGATTAGCTTACTTCATGACTGAGCAGGCAGAAGAAAAATTAATTGTTTAGGGTGAGGATTGCCGCGCCCTTACTTCCTCCTGAAAGCAGCAAAACCTATTATCAGTCCTATGATGATACCCACTATTATCGCTCCGGCGATCAGGCCGGTGTTGGTGCCGCCAGCAACGGTTGTGGTGACGGTGGTTGTCTCGACCTCCTTCTTGGTCTCGGTTACAGTGGTAGTCTTGTAGACCGTGGTGGTGCCTGACTTAACTATGGTTGTTGCGGAGGTCTTAGTCACGGTCGTTACGGTGGGTGTCGTGCCGGCTAGGTCTGGGTTGAGCTTCACTAGCTCCTCTTTAGTAGGTAGGTGGCAGTTCTTGATCAGTGCCTGCGCGCTGAACTCCACAGGCCCTGCCTTACCTAATACTAGCTTGGACCCAAGTACTGACCAGTAGCCCGCCGTTAGGCCTACGGGGCTCGCTACCCAGTCCTTGAACTTATCGACCCTGTACGGTGTGGCGACTATCGGGTGGTAGAGGCCTATGAGGAAGCACTCCTTGATTAGTATCTTCTCAGCCTCCCATGCGTACTTCGGGTCGCCGCTTGTGACGAACTTACTCACTAGGGCGTCGTACACTGGGTTGCTGTACTTGACGACGTTGCCGGGATCGCCAGTGGTGAACCAACTGAGGGCTAGTGGGCTACCGGGCACGTATCCTACGATCGCCATGTCGTAGGACATCTTGCCCCATCTTGACCAGTAAACGGAGCTGGCTAGCTTCTCTACCTGCACCTTAATCCCTACCTTAGCTAGGTAGTTAGCTATTTCGTCAGCTATGGCGTCCCTGAAGAAGGAGTCACCGGGTGCCCTAGTTATCATGTCAATCACTAGTGGCTTGCCGTCCGGCGTCTCCCTCCAGCCGTCGCCGTTGACGTCCTTATACCCTAGCTTATCAAGTATCTTTTTGGCTAGGTCGGGGTTGTATGGGTAGACCTCCTCCTTAGGCACGTAGTATGAGTAGTTGCCGAACCTCGGACCCAAGAAGCCCATCGTGCCCAGTATCGCTCCGTCCTTGCCGTAGTACTTAGTCACTATGGCAGTAATGTTAATGGCGTACACTATCGCCTTCCTGAACTCCACGTTCTGGAAGAATGATTTGTGGGTATTTAGGACTAGCATGTGTGTTGACGTTGACGGGCACCTGTAGATCTTTATATTGGGGTTGTTAGCAACGGTCTTCTGCAGAGACTCAAGGAGCTTACCGAAGAAGTAGAAGTACCCTGCATCAACCTCGCCAGTATTAACCATCATTGCGAAGGTGTTCCTATCGCTGACCACTTTAATAAGTAGCGAGTCAACCTCAGGCTTGCCCCTAAAGTACTTATCGAACGCAACCAGTTTCACGTACTGTCCTGACTTAACCTCAATCACCTTGAAGGGGCCGCAGCCAATCATGTCCTCAGGCTTGCTTAGGGAGGTCGTGGTGTCCGACAACTTCTCCCAGACGTGCTTGGGCACTATGTAGAGCGTTGTGAAGGCCTCAAGCAGGAATCTATCTGCCGCGGCCTTTGTCGCGTCGTACGTTAGCTCAACCGTATACTTGTCGGGCTCCGTCACGTCAAGGAGGCCCTCGTAAACGTACTTGCTGGGCGCTATGTAGGCCTGAGGCTTGCTCCTCACTAAGTTGATCGTGTAGACCACGTCATCAGCGGTGAGTGGCTGACCGTCATGCCACACCACATCCTTCCTTAAGTGGAACACCAGTACCTTGTTATTGCCTTCATGCTTGAATTCCCAGCTAGCCGCTAACTCAGGCTTAATGGTCACCCCATCAACCCACTTCTTGACGAGGGTATCGTAGATCTTCCCAAGCACTATGTCATCGTACACGGTTCTGTAGGTTAGTGGGTTCAGCGTCTTCCATGCAGGCGTGGCAAGAACTACTCCAGCGTCCTGTGCGTGGACGCCCATTACTAAGGGCGCGGCTACAGTTAATGCCACCAATACTAACGCTAGAATCGGCGGGAGGTACCTACGCATAATATTTACCCCCACCTAAGTAGGAAACGGTGTTTCGATAAAGACGCTCTGGTATTACATTATATGTAAGGAAAGTAAGTTACTAACAGTATACGTTATCGAGAGACCTAGCTACTAACTTTATATTCCTTGGCCTCCACATAACTTACACATTACTTTCATAAGAACTAGGAATAAGCATATTACTTACTTCTCCTTAAGTATAAATGGTGCTTACCTTGTCCTGGCTAGAGACAAGGAAAGTAATTAGAGTGGGTGAGAAGTCGTACGCCGTCACCCTCCCTAAGAAGTGGGTGGACCTCCTAGGGATCTCTCCCGGAGATACTGTTGATGTTCTCTTCGATAAGTCTGGCTACATCTGCATAAGACCTCGGAAGTTTGAGGCTAGTAAAGCCGTTGAACCCGTGGTTAGGCTGAAGGCCAGTGACTGCGGAGTCCTAGTGGATAAGTGTGTGTCAGGGTGCTACACGGAGGGCCATGACGTAATCTCGCTGGAGCTTGAGGGACCTGCACCAGCCCTTAGCGATGTCTCCTCCAAGCTACCTGGTGTCGTGGTGGTGGAGGGCGAGGGTAACGAGGTCGTGATCAAGATCGCGATCTCGGAGAGCATCGTTAGCTTCGATGAAGTCATTAACAGAATGATCAAGGTTCTGGAGAATATGTACTCGTACGTTGAGAGACTTATTGAAACAGGGGATCCGAAGTGTGGCGAGGAAGTACTTAAAGGCGATGATGAGTTAGATAGACTCTTCTTCCTTGGATTGAGGTTAGTTAAGAGAACCATAATGACTAAGTTGCTTGAGAAGGACATTAGCTACGCTAGGGAGTTACTTGACATAGCGATGCTCATACGCTCAATAGAGCATGTGGGCGACGCTCTCGACAGGAGTGTGCGGATACTTCAGGAGGTAGAGATGAAGCCAATCAGGGACACGTTGCTCGAGCTTTTCAGGTTGTCCAGCAAGATAATTTTCGACGCACTTTACGCTTACAGACGCGTTAACCTGAGGACAATATCAAGAATACTTGAAATGAGAAGGGAGCTTAGGAGAAAGGTCATGAACATGAGGAAGGAGGCACCGTTAAGCATACAGGGCATACTTAACGAGTTGGACCTTATAGCGACGCTAGCGGAGGACATAATCGACATAACGGTATCGCGCTTCATACGTATGCTCGAGAAGAGACCTACGTCCGGGCAATAACTCAAACAAAAATTAACTACTCTATAGTTTTAACTACCTTCCCTGTAGTCTCCCTAGTCAGTACAGGTGGCACGCGACTAAGTGACCCCCACCCACGTCCTTAAGTTCCGGTTCCTCATGCTTACAGCGCTCCTCAGCATAGGGGCACCTCGGATGAAGCCTGCACCCGGAAGGAACGTTCACGGCGTTCGGAACCTCACCCTTGATCGGCACTTCCTTTATTGCCTTACCTTTCCGTGGGTCTGGCTCTGGTATCGCAGCTATTAATGCCTTCGTGTAAGGGTGTAGGGGATTACGTATTACTTCAGTGGCTGGCCCTAACTCAACTATCTTGCCTAAGTACATCACCGCTATCCTGTCGCAGATGTTATTAGCCACCGCGAGGTCATGCGTTATGAAGACATATGTTAGATTCTTAACGTCCCTAAGCTCCAGCATCAGCTGGAGGATCTCGGCCCTTATAGAGACGTCGAGCATCGAGACAGGCTCGTCAGCAACTATCAGTCTAGGTTTAAGGAGGATAGCCCTAGCTATGTTAACCCTCTGCCTCTGGCCCCCTGATAACTGATGTGGGTACCTGTCAAGGAACTCTTCAGGCGGGGTCAACTTGACGTCCTTAAGCGCCTTCACAACTAGCTCGAGGCGCTCTTCCTTGGATCCTCCGATGCAATGGATTATAAGGGGTTCCTCAAGTATGTCACGTACGGTTTGCCTTGGGTTAAGCGACCCGTAAGGGTCTTGAAGAATCATCTGAACCTCACGCCTCAGCAACTTATCGGCCTTACCTCTGAAGCGGCCTGCTAGGTCAATAAACGAGTCGTCCTCTAGATGCACGTGAAGGGCTCTCAACGCGTCAAGCACTTCCTCACCGACCCTATAAAGCATCTTGCCTGAGGTGGGTCTCAAGGCCCTCACGATGAGCTTACCTGTCGTCGTCTTCCCACAACCTGACTCACCTACCAGGCAGAATACCTCGCTACACACAACAGTGAATGAGACACCATCAACTGCCCTCACATACTTTCTCTCCCTCCCAGCCAGGATATCAGCTAACGACCTCCTAACAGGAAACCACTTCCTTAGATCCTTCACCACAAGCAGCTCCTTACTTGGGGTGGGCACGAGCATCACCTCAGGCGTATAGGTGGCAGAGCACCCTATGACTCCTCCCTAACTCCACCATGGGTGGTTCCTCCTTCTTACACTTATCTGTTGCGTGCGGGCACCTAGGCCAGAACCTGCATCCCGGCGGCGGGTTCCTTAGGTCGGGCGGGGTTCCAGGTATCCACGTTAGCTTGGTTCTCCTGTCTATCCTAGGTATGCTTGAGAGGAGTAAGTGAGTGTAGGGGTGCTTGGGCTCTATGAAGACCTCCTCCGCTGGCCCGAACTCCACTAACTTACCTCCGTACATTATGGCTACCTTATCCGCTATGTCAGCTATTAAGCTGAGGTCATGCGTTATGAAGACGAGGGATGATGAGAGCTCCTTCTTAAGTTTCTTGAATAGGTTCATTATCTGTGCCTGCACGATCACGTCGAGGGCAGTTGTTGGCTCGTCAGCTATTATTAGCTTGGGGTTCAGCAGTATCGCCATGGCTATCACTACCCTCTGCTTCTGACCCCCCGATAGTTCGTGGGGGTACCTCCTCAGCATGTCTGGGTGCAAACCAACCATCTCTAGGGCCTCAGCGGCCCTCTCCAACGCCTCCCTCCTGCTCATCCCCCAGTGATACATTAGCGGTCCGGCGAGCTGATCGCCTATGGTGAAGACAGGGCATAACGCGTTCATCGCTCCCTGGAAAACCATGCTTACCTCCTTCCACCGCACTTCCTTCCTAAGGACATCATCCGGTAGCTTCGTCAAGTCCCTCCCGTCCAGTATGACCTTACCCTTAACGATCCTGCCAGGGGGCGGAACTAGCTTCATGAGTGCGAAAGCAAGGGTTGACTTACCGCACCCGGACTCACCACCTATCCCTAAGGCCTCACCCTTCCCTAACTCAAAGGTAACCCCCTCGACAGCCCTAACCACTCCCTTCAGCGTCCTGTAATGCACGTGCAGGTTCTTGACCTCAAGCAACGTCAATGCTTACGCCCCCGAATCGTTGGGAGTCCCGGCTGGCTCGGGCACCGGGAAACGTAAGTTACTTGAAAAATAAAGAATTGCTGTAATTAGAATTAGTAACTTACTAACCCGGCCCCTAAGTAAAGGCCCTTACCGTAATTAGGGATGGGGTGAAAGAACCTCGTGAGGGTGCTTAGGAGCAATGGTTGAGGTGAAGGTGTGCTCGCCGCTGAGCACCGATTACTCCGAGGACTTAGTGACGGTGATTAATTCTGCATTTAACTCCTTCCGCTACGCAGGCATGACGCCGGAGCGCATGCACTTAATCGCCGAAGAGGATGATGGCGTGGGTAAGGGGAGGGCCTACATAGCTTACGTGGATGGGGAACCTGCGAGCGCTGTCCAGGTAGTTATTAGGGACCTCACGCTAGGGGGCGGGAACGTGCTTAGGGTTGCAGGCATTGCTAACGTGGGTACCGTGCCGCGGTTCAGGGGGCGTGGCCTAGCTAAGCTACTCCTGAATCACGTGCTAAGCCATGTTAAGGAAGTGCTTGGTTTAAGTGCTGCCGCGCTCTTCGCGGGCGCGGGAAGCGTTGCCCACAGGATCTACCTTAGGCTAGGGTTCGAGGAGGTGTGGAAGCCCGCGAAGCTCTCATGTGGTGAGGGATGCTTAAGGGCCTTGCTAGGCCTTGGTGATGGTGATGAGTCGCTAAGCTGGCACACACCGACGAACCCGGAACCACTAAGTGAGCTGTATGAGGGGTTCTCAAGAACCCATGCCTACGCTGCTAGGAGATCCAGTAAGTACTGGGGTAGGGTGCTTAGGCGGAACCCTCACTACACGTGGTTCCACAGCAACCCCGGAGACATAGAGGTATGTGAGTCACGCTCAGGCGACGTAGTAGGCTACTACGCATTAACTACGTGGAGGGAGAGTGACTTGAGGGACATGAAGAGCAGGGAGGACGCTTACCTTAAGGAGCTACTGTGCGTTGATGATGTGAGTTGTGTTAGCACGTTAAGGCGTGTTGCGGAGAGAGTGCTGGGTAAGGGACTGTCGAGCGTGACGGTTGACCTACCTGATGATCACCCGGCGCTGATCATCCTGAAGCGTGCTGGGGCGGAACGTATTGAAAGTGATGAGGTCTTCATGATTAAGCATCTTGAGCCGTTGGGAACCCCGAGAAAATTAGGTGGGCGTGGGGTCATTCACGTGAGCGTTATTGACAGGTGGTGAGTTTAGTGGCGTGCTGAGTAACGCGCTTAACCATGCCTTACTAAGATCCCTGGTTTCCTGCTTGTGTGTTCGCCATTCATGAGTACGGGCTCGCCATTAACTATGACGTGCATCACGCCTTCCGGCTCTCTAATGGGTTCCTCGTAGGTCGCGGTATCGTTAATTACTATCGGGTCGAACACGACTATGTCTGCCTTCATTCCCGGCCTTATGAGTCCCCTATCGAGGAGCCCGAACTTCCTCGCAGGTAGTGACGTCATTTT
>Ga0256842_1001086_pt1 | contig 22559 bp, 18 predicted proteins | sample 4559240metaG_FD_185973 | JGI IMG/M metagenome (GOLD analysis project Ga0256842, IMG submission 185973) | Hydrothermal vent microbial communities from Guaymas Basin, Mexico - 4559-240 | ecosystem: Environmental > Aquatic > Marine > Hydrothermal vents | place: Mexico: Guaymas Basin | collected... | reverse complement strand
AGATGGGCGAGGTGGAGAAGGCGAAGGATTTGTTGGCGTTGTTGGAGAATGCTCCCGATAGATATCAAGAGGCTGGTAAGAGATTGGCGAGAGAGATTAGGGAGAGAGAACTTGAGAGGGAATTTGAGAAGCATATAGAATTAGCCAAGAGTGCATTGAAGGTATATGATTTTTCAACTGCAAGATCAGAGATAGAAAAGGCAAAGCGTATTTGCCCCAAATTCAGGAATAGAGTTCAGAAAGTTTTGGAAGAATTAGAGGAAAAAGTGAAGTTCTATAAGGTTCAGCAGGCATTGAAATCTGCCCAAGTGTATCTCCAGAATAGTGATTTTGTGAGCGCAAAAATAGTGGTAAAGGATATATTAAAAAACATAGATCCGAAAAATCGTTATGCAAAAGAAATGCTTAAACAGATAGAGAAGGCAGAGTCCCTTTATTATGCAGATATAAAATTGAGACGGGGGATAATGGCCCTTAAAATGGGGGATTATGCATCTGCTCTTCGTCTGGCCAAAGAGGGGTTGCATCTGAATTCAAGTAATAAGGACCTTTGGGATCTCTATCGCCGTGCGAAAAGCCGATGGCGTAGTGAGATATTGAGAAGAAAGAGCCTTCTTCGTCAAATAGAAGAAGATGCGGCTGAGAAGAGACGGATGAGATTAGCATCTAAGCAGGTGGAGCATAAAAAGTTGGAATTTGGACAACAGGTTGGATTATTAGAGGCAGATGTTCAGGGATTATTGAATCAGGCTCGTAGGTTAATAGAAGAACAAAAGTTTGATCGGGCTATTTCATTGTGTCAAAAAGTGCTTGAATACTATCCGGATAATGTTGAAGCGCAAGCCCTTTTGGATCTTATTTTATTGACACAGGAGGAAATTAAAAGGAAAAATGCAACATCGAAAAAAGATGTAATAAGCCAAAATGATGTTAAGAAAATAGAAAGGACGAAACTGGCGAAGGTTAAGGATAAAGAGGGTAAAGCAGAAGTTGGGGTTGGTTTTAATGGAAATGAGAAATATGATAATAGAAATAAAGTAAGGACATCTCAAAATGTAAAAGAAAGTAAGAAAAGGAAATTTGCAGAACGTCATATTGAATCGAAAAACTTACCTAAATTGGTTTTGGATCGAAGATTATTATCAAGGGTTAAAGATGAGGTCTATCAACGGGCGAGGTTTTTAGGAAAAGGACTAAATCAGTTAGAGCGTAGATATCATAGGGAACTTGAACGCTTATCTAAGAGACAACTTAACGAGGAAGTAAATTCCCAATTGGCACAGGCTAAAGAGAAATTGAGAACAAAGCAATTTGAGTTGGCAAGGAAATTGGTGAGTGAGGTATTGGCAATTTCGCCTAATAATCGCAAGGCATTGGCGTTGCGTAAGAAGATTGAGAGATTGCATCAGCAAGAACTGAAGCGAATTGCTAAGGAAAAAGAAATGCGAGAGAGACGGTATCGATTGGCTCGAAAAAAGATGATGGAGGATATGGAACAGGAGGTTTCTTCTCGAGGTAGGGATTTGTCTTTGGATCAAGAGAGATTGGCCAAGAAAATAAATAAAGAAATGTGGATTTTAGCGAAAGTTCAAAGAGAAAAAGAACTTGAAGAAAGATTAGATGCCTTGGATGCCCTGTTGGCCAAGGCTAAGGACGATTGGGGAAAAACAGGCGTAGTTGCAAAAGAAATTTCTCAATTACAAAAGATAAAAGGTTTTACTCCATCTCAAAGAAGTCGTTTGCGTTCGTTGGCAAAAAAGTTTACACATCTTATGGCCAAGGTGGAAGAAGCAAAAGCCAGAGCAAGAGAAAGTGTTGATGATCGCTTGGCTTCTATGAGATTGGCACAAGGGGAAACTCAGAGTGATGTCCCCAATAAATCTTCCCTAATTCGAGATATGCAGTCTAAGGCCCAAGAGGCGTTGGTAAAAGGCGATTATGGAAAAGTCTTAGAGATATCTGAGGATATACTTGATATTGATCCTGAGAATAAGACCGCAGTGTCTTTATCTAAAAAGGCCAGGAAAATGTTGGAGCGGGAAGCAGATCTAAGAAAGAGACAAACTGTTTTGCAAGAAGAAAAATATCCTAAATTGCGAGAAGTCTATGAAAGTGCTAAAGAATCTTATGAACGAGGCAACTATGTAGAAGCGCGTAATTTATTTAGACAGGTTTATCAGGAAGAGAAAAAGTTGGGAATGTCTTATTATTCTCCCTATGCTAAAGAATATTTGGATCTAATAAAAGAACGCGAAAAAGATATTAAGGCCTTAAATCGCGAAAAAGAAACAGAAGAGTTGAAGGCCAAGATTGTAGAGAAGTTATATGAGGATGCTAAACGGTTTGAACAACAGGGAAAGTATAAGGCAGCGGCGTCTGTATATGAAAATATACTATTTTTGTTCCCTAATGATAGAAAAGCAAAGACTAAATTGTTTAATGTAAAGGAAAAAATGTTTGCTTTGGAAAAAGAATCTCTGCAGAAAAAATTAGATGAGAAGGATAAGAAGATGCTAGCAGAGGTAATGAAAAATGGAATGGTCTCCACTAAATTGAAGAAGAAAAAGGTAAATATTGAACAGAGGAGGAAAAAACGGTTGATAAATCTGCCACCAATAAAGAAAAAATTACAACAAAAGATTACGGCAAATTTTGAGGATGTATCTTTAATAGATGTCCTTAGATTTTTTGCCAAACAAACTGGAGTAAATATAATTCCGTCAGCCTCTGTATTGGCGCAAGATTATAAGGTTACTATAGATATAACAGATATGCCGTTAGAGTCGGCATTGAAATATTTGTTGAAATCCTATAATTTGACCTATCAGATAGACGAGGATGCAGTATGGATTACTACCCCCGATCAGTTAGAAAAGGAACCAATGGAGACAAAGGTCTATCACCTAAACAAGGGGATTGGTCTTTATAGTAAGTTTACTTTGACTACAACTGGTAGTGTGGATTTGGGAAGTGGGGCATCTGTTAGTGAGGTAAAGACGCTTAAGGATATCCTACAAGAAGCAGTTGATTGGCCCTCTGGAAGTAAGTTGGTGTTAGATGAGAGAACAGCTTCTTTAATAGTTACAAACACCCCGGCCAATATCAAGAAAATTGAAGAGATACTCTGGAATCTTGATGTTACTCCCGTACAGGTCCTTATCGAGGCAAAGTTTTTAGAGGTAGATGTTACCGATCTAAAGGAGATTGGGGTCCAATGGAAGATTGCGAATGAAGATTGGGCAGTGGATAGTAAGGGAGGAAAGATGAAACATGGAGTGGCTAAGGATAGTGGTTTTTCATTTTCAAATTTTGTTGATACAGCCTCAGGCTTAAACTTGACCTATAAAGGGGTATTGACAAAACCACAGTTTCAGGCAGTGCTCCATGCCTTGATGCAGACGCAGAATACACGGACATTGTCATCCCCGAGGGTAACCACATTAAACAACCAGATGGCTACTATAAAAGTGGTTGATGAATGGATTTATCCTACTCGGTATGAATTTCAGATAGTGCAATTCGATATAAACGGGGATGGGGATTACGATGATGGTGGCGAGACACGCTATGAGAATGTTCCAACTGATTTTGTTAAAAGGGATGTTGGAATTATCTTGAGGGTAACACCAAGTGTTGGAGATGATCTGAAGACCATCAGTTTAAGTTTGCTCCCTGAGGTAAGTGATGCCACGAAGAACTATTTTGAATACACGGGTGGGGTTTCTTTGCCCAAGTTTACATCCCGTACACTTAGCACTAATGTAGTGGTGGATAATACCGATACAGTGGTCTTGGGCGGTTTGATAAAGGAAAATCGCACGAAGGTTTTAACGAAAGTCCCAATATTAGGGGATATTCCTTTATTAGGGCAGGTGTTCCGTAAGACGTCAGATGAGGTCAATCGAAGAAATCTTTTGATCTTTGTTACTGCCACTATCATTGATCCAGAGGGTGATGCTTTGATTGCCAAATAAGAAGGTGAACGGTGAAGTCCGCAGTCAACATCTTTGATGTAGCAAAATATGCAGGAGTTTCTCCCGCAACAGTTTCACGTGTCATAAATAACCATCCCAATGTAAAAGAGGAGACACGAAAAAAGGTCCAATTGGCGATAAAGGAGTTGAGGTACCATCCCAATATAAGTGCGCAAAGACTGGCGGGAGGGAAAACTCGCACAGTTGCTGTGGTTATTCCACATTATGAAGGATTATTTTATTCTTTTTATGCAGTTGAGATCCTTAGAGGGGTTGGGATAGTCTGTGATGCCTTGGGATTGGATTTACTCTTATATGTGGCAACTCGAGAAAGGCCGGATTTACCAATCGCGGCCGGTGGAGTGATATTTGCTGATACCTTTACTCAGTATGAGTGTATCAAGAATAGTGTAGAAAGAGGAGTCCCGACAGTTGTTATAAACAATGTGGTTGATGATATACCTGTGGATTGTTTCGCAATAGATAATCGTGGTGGGGCCAGAGAGGCTGTGGAATATTTGCTTTCTTTGGGACATACCAAGATAGCCCATATTACTGGAGATTTGCGGACTCAGTCAGCAAATGATAGATTAATTGGCTATAAGGAGGCATTACTTAAGGCTGGTGTTAGGATTTGTCCAGAGTATGTGCAAGAAGGGGATTTCTCACGTCTTTCGGCTCGGATCGCTACGGAAAAGTTAATAAAACTAAAGGAAAGGCCTACTGCAATATTTGTGGCCAGTGATGAAATGGCTTTAGAAGTTTTATTTGCCCTACGAGAACATGGGATAAATGTCCCTCGGGATATATCTATTGTTGGATTTGACGACAGTCCAGCAGCTATTCAGGCCCCTGTTCCACTTACTACAGTAAAGCAACCATTGTTGGAGATGGCAAGAGAGGCGGTGGAAGAGTTACATCGCATAATTGAGAATCGAAAGGGACGACATCTGTATATGTCCCATGTTGCGCCTCATAAGATCTATCTTCACACAGAATTGGTAATTAGAAATTCCTGTCAGCCACCGGCTTTTTGATTCCTATGGGTATTAAAGAGAATTGGATACGCATTCGAGAGAAGATCAATCTTGCCTGTCAGTATTCTGGTCGGTCCCCTAATGAAGTCAAAGTCTTGGTTGCTTCGAAATATATGGATGAGGAGACCATTAGAGAAATATTTTTACTGGGCTTAAACATATTTGGTGAAAATCAAATTCAAGTGGCTCAAAAGAAGATGAAGGCTCTTTCTGATTTACCAATAAAATGGCATTTTATTGGACACCTACAGACCAATAAAATAAATCGTTTTTTATCGTTGGATTTTGAATTATTTCATTCTTTGGATAGGGTAGATTTGATTTATGCCTTAAACAAAAGAGCAGAGAGAAGAGGTAGAAAGGTAAAAGTTTTATTAGAGGCAAATCTCTATAAAGAGAAAACTAAATATGGTTTTACTGAGGAAAAAGATCTGTGGTATGCCCTTGAGTTGATAGATAAAGAGATGAAATTTATTGAGTGTGTGGGGCTTATGACTATGGCTCCTTTTAGGGCAGATGAGCGTATTTTGCGGGATATCTTTTCTAAGGTGAGAAGTTTGGCCAATGAAATGGGATTGGCGGAGATATCCATGGGGACGAGTTCAGATTTTGAGATAGCCATCCAGGAAGGGGCCACTATTGTTAGAATAGGTTCTGCATTTCTAAATTCTGTCTGATTATGTTAAAATAAATAGTTATGGCAAAGAAGATAGAGAACATACTTCTTTTGGTTAAAGGATCAGAGGAGGCCTTTAGAGCAGCATCAGTTGCTATTGAAATTGCATCGGCTTTATCAGCGCGAATAATTGCCTTGAATGTAATTTCTCCCAAAGTCATAAAGGTGATGGTTAAACTTTTGAAAAAGAGTGAAAGTGAGGCCTATGTTGAATTAAGTGAAGATGGATGGAAGTATCTCTATGCAATAGAGGAAGAGGTAAAAGATAAAGGTCTCAAGATAATATTAGAACAGGAAGAAGGTAATTTAGAGAAAACAGTAATCGATTTTGCCCGTAAATACAGTGTGGATATGGTGGTAGTTGGACGTGAGACCAAGAAGAGAAGCGCTCTTCAACCCCCGCATAAACTTTTAAGCATGGTTTTGGACTATCTATCAGTGCCAGTGTTGATAGTTTGATAATTTAGAGAGATAAATGAAGTTGAAATAAGAGAGAAGATTGTGTTATACTCGTAAAATTTAATTTTGAACTGTAGGTTCGGTTTTAGGGGGATTTGTGAAAAGGAGAACAGATGATGGCTAAACAATTAACAGAAGATCAACTTAAAGAACTTGTTGAATCCGTTGTAGATCGCTGGGGAGGAAGGCCGGATGCATTAATAATGATGCTTCATGCCATACAGGATGAGTTTGGATATATCCCTCGGCGTGTCTCTTTATATTTGTCCCAAAAGACCGGTATCCCCTTGGCCCAAATTTATGAAGTTATAACTTTTTATCACCTTTTTAGGACTTCCCCTCCAGGAAAGCATAAGATCTCAGTATGTATGGGAACAGCCTGTTATCTAAAAGGGGCACCACAAATAGTGGAGAAGTTAAAGGAAATCTTGGAAATAAAAGAAGGGGAAAGCACACCAGATGGGTTGTTTCAACTTGAAACAGTGCGGTGTCTTGGGTGTTGTGGTTTGGCTCCAGTAGTTATGATAGATGATAAAGTCTATGGAAAGGTTAATCCTGAGAAGATAATGGATATTTTGGCCCAATATACTAAGGAGCAAGACTCTAAGTGAGGAGGGATTATGGCGAGAATGAAGTTAGAGGATCTTCGTAGGAAGAGAGAGGAATTAAAGGCGAGATCGAAGGAAACAAATTACATAAAGGTGGGTATGAGTACTTGTGGTTTGGCAGCCGGAGCACAAGAGACATATGACATTTTCAAGGAAGAGATTGAGCGATTAGGTTTAGATATAAAGTTAAAAAAGTGTGGCTGTCTTGGAATGTGTTTTGCAGAACCATTAGTGGAGGTAGCATTGGAGGGTTTACCGACAGTAATCTATGGAAAGGTAGATGTTGCCACTGCCCACAGGATAGTCGATGAGCATATTTGTTCTAAACGGATTGTTAATGATCATGTTTATGAGTTGCATATCAAAGAGTGAGGTGCGATTATGTTGAAACCTTTCGAGAAGATTGTATTTATAAAGGATACAAATGCTGTTAAGGCTGACTTGACTCGTCATTATGCTGGGATTTTTTCTAAATATGTTCGACCTTTGATTGAGGATCGTAAAGTGTTTGTAGTGCAGGCTGCGGATTTGGGTATATATGGCGAGGGATTGGTTATAAAAATATGGCCGAATAATATCTATTATGCCAATGTCAAGGAAGAGGATATTGCTGAGATAGTAGAAAGGTCAATTGTCGGCGATGAAGTTGTGGATAGACTTGCTTTTTCTCCAGATGCCAAACAGGTCAGAGTAGTGCTTCGAAATTGTGGTGTTATAGATCCAGAAGAGATAGATGAGTACTTGGCTCGGGATGGATATGCTGCTGTAGAAAAGGTTTTGTCTTCTATGAGTCCAGAGGATGTGATTGAAGAACTTAAGAAAAGTGGATTAAGGGGAAGAGGAGGGGGCGGATTCCCTACTTGGATGAAATGGAATTTTGCTCGGAATGTGCAATCCGATCAAAAGTACATTATATGTAATGCGGATGAAGGGGATCCAGGTGCCTATATGGATAGAAGTGTTCTGGAAGGAGATCCTCATTCTGTTATCGAAGGTATGATAGTGGGAGGATATGCTATTGGCGCGAGTAAAGGATATTTTTATATACGGGCAGAATATCCTTTGGCAATTGAGCGGGTTCAGAGGGCAATAGATCAGGCCTATGAGTACGGTTTATTGGGAGAAGATATCTTAGGTTCAGGGTTTAGTTTTGATTTAGAGATTCGATTGGGTGCAGGTGCCTTTGTTTGTGGTGAAGAGACTGCTTTGATAGCCTCTATTGAAGGTAAGAGAGGTACTCCGAGACCAAGACCTCCTTATCCATCTATAAAGGGACTCTGGGGTAAGCCAACAGTTATAAATAACGTAGAGACATTGGCGAATGTCCCTGTTATTCTTTCGCGTGGTGGAGATTGGTTTTCAACTATAGGGACAGAGACTTCCAAAGGAACAAAGGTTTTTGCGTTGACTGGAAAGGTTAGAAATTCGGGGCTAATAGAGGTTCCAATGGGAACCACCTTAAGGGAAATAGTAATGAAAGTAGGGGGAGGGGTAGTTGGAGGCAAAAAAATAAAGGCAGTCCAGACCGGTGGCCCGTCAGGTGGGGTAATCCCTGAAAATTTGTTGGATACACCGGTGGATTATGAAAATTTACGCCGATTGGGTTCAATAATGGGTTCAGGTGGTATGATAGTGATGAACGAAGAAGATTGTATGGTAGATATTGCAAAATTTTATTTGAAGTTTTGTGTGGATGAATCTTGTGGCAAGTGTGCTCCATGTAGGATTGGAGGATATCAGTTGTTGGGCCTCCTGGAGAAAATTACCATGGGAGAGGGGGAAGAAGAGGATTTGGAGAAGATATCCCTTATTTGTCAGGCTATGCAAAAGGCGTCTTTGTGTGGTTTAGGCCAGACTGCCCCTAATCCGGTTATATCTACTATGCGTTATTTCCGAGAGGAATATGAGGAACATGTGAAAGAGAAAATGTGTCGTTCGGGGAAGTGTAAGAGGTTGATACGCTATGAGATAATACAGGAAAAGTGTGTTAGATGTGGTATGTGTTATATAAATTGTCCAGTTGAGGCTATAACTGGTTCAAAGGCGAAAGGTTTTGTTATTCAGCAAGATAAGTGTGTGAAGTGTGGGAAATGTTATGAAGTGTGTAAATTTGGGGCAATATTGATAGGGAGTAAAGAGCCAGTAGAGCATCGGATATAAAAGAGTGGGTGAAGATTAAGGATCGTGTTAGCCTGTTGAGTTTTAGCGCGGTTTTTTGTATTTTGTATACGGCTGGACTTTATTGGCTGGCATAGGCTTTGATCAACTTATTAATGAATTCTGTGTAGGAGAAAAAAGAGATAGTTTGCATGGATTGGATGCTTGGGTGGAAGGAACGGGAAGATAGGTTGCTGGCAAGTTATGCCAGTTTTGCATCTAAGTCTCGTGGTAGAAGATATCCTGAAAAAGAGCATCCATTTCGGTCCCCCTTTCAACGGGATAGAGATAGGATATTGCATTCGGCTGCGTTCCGAAGGCTTGAGTATAAGACCCAGGTGTTTATTCTTCATGAAGGTGATTACTACCGTACTCGCCTTACACATACTTTAGAAGTATCTCAGATTGCCCGAACAATAGGTGGTGCATTAGGGCTTAATGAACCCTTAGTTGAGAGCCTTGCATTAGCCCATGATCTGGGTCATACCCCTTTTGGACATGCAGGGGAGAAGGTGTTGGATGAATTAATGGCTCCTTGGGGTGGTTTTGAGCATAATCTCCATGCGTTAAGGATTGTCGATCAATTAGAAATGCGCTATCCAGATTTCCCTGGGCTAAACCTTACCTGGGAAGTGAGAGAGGGGATAGTTAAGCATAGTTCCAGATATTTGCAGGCCAAGCAATTCCATAACGAGTTTGGAATAACACCACCGTCGTTGGAGGCCCAGGTGGTGGAGGTGGCAGATGAGATTGCCTACGATAGCCATGATTTAGACGATGCATTGGCCTCGAATTTAGTATCCATCGAGGAGGTTCAAGAGATACCCATTTGGAAAGAGGTGGTAGATAGTGTTTGGAAAGGGGGTGAAAGGGATGAACTTTATCGACATTTTGGGGTGCGGCGAATTATAGATTTTTTAGTGTGGGATGTTATTAAGTCTTTACAGAATAGGATTGATAAGTCTAAAATAAATCATAGCGACGATGTTAGGGGCATTGAGACCAGATTAGTGGACTTCTCTCAATCTGTGAAGGATCTTAAGCAGGGGTTGCGAAGGTTTCTTTACAGCCGGGTGTATACTCACTATCGCCTGCAACAACGGGCCCTTAAGTCGCAGAGGATAATTAGAGAATTGTTTTACGCATATAAACAGGAACCAAAGTTGATGCCAGAACATTTTTATCGTCGAATAGACTTGGAAGGTATAGAAAGAGTTGTCTGTGACTATATTGCGGGTATGACTGATAGATACGCAATAAATGAGTACAAGAAAATCTTTATCCCATACGAAGAAGTATAAACTTGCCTTGTCTACTATTCATACGATATACAGGTTGATAAATTCGACCTGGAATCTACGAGAGTTTTTATTGAAGGCAGGCTTGTTAATTCTTCAGATCCTTTCGGCACAAAAGTGTAAAGTTATCTTATTCGATAAAGATTCTGATGAGGTTTATTTAGAGATAAGTGTTGATAAAGAAAGGTCTCGCAATATATCCGAGGTAAGACGTCATATTTCGGAGTTGCCGGATATAGAACGAAAGGTTTTGCAAGGAGAGATAATAAGACGAACAAATATGTTGGCAGTTCCGCTATTTTTAGAGGATGTTATCGGTGCTATCGTTGTTCGACATAGCAGGAATAAGACCTTTGATGTAATGGATCAGGAGATATTAATGACACTCTCTGAACAATTAGTGATGGGTATTCGAAATTTTCAATTATATGAAATGCAGGAAAGTGTTATTCTTGGGACAATCGCTTCGTTGGTGCAGGCATTAGAGACTCAGAAAAATGCTGGACATCGTAGGCATTTGAGGTATTTCCCTGATTTAGCGATGGCAATTGCGGAAGAATTAGGAGTAACCGATGATAAGGAGGCTATGGCAATAAGGTATGCTGGGCTCCTGCATGCGGTAAGTATGATGAATTTGCCAACAGAGATACTTAACAAACCCGATAGCCTAAGTAAAGAAGAATTCGAGATAGTGAAACGTCATCCCATAGAAGGGGTTAACTTGATAAAGAATTTAGGAATATTAAAGCCTGCTATTCCTATCTTGTTACACCATCACGAGAGGTATGATGGAAAAGGTTATCCTTCGGGTCTTAAGGGGAAACAGATACCCTTAGGGGCTAAGATATTGGCGGTGTTGGATGCATTTGAGGCGATGGTTTTTGGCAGGCCTTATAGGAAAAGGCTTACGGTAAAAGAGGCTATCAAAGAGTTAAAAAAGCAGAGTGGTAGCCAATTTGACGGTGTTGTTGTGGAAGCGTTTGCTCGGGCAGTAGAGAAATCTGCGGTAAAAGAGAAACTTCAGCAGGAAGGCATAAAGATGGAGTAGATTATGGATGACCTTTTTTCTAACTTTCGAACGGAAACTAAACCGAAGTCTTCTCGCAAGGATTCTTTTGAGGGTATATTTATAAGTCCAGAGATGTTTATTGGTGCAGTGATAATCTTTATTATTGCAATTGTCTTGTCTTTTTCTATTGGTGTGGAGCAAGGTAAGCACATTGCGCGTTCTCAGGTAGTCCTGAGAAGAGATAAGAAGGGGGGAGAAACGGTTGGGAAGAAGGAGAGATTCGGATCATCTAAAGGAGAAAAGTTTAGAAAGGTTTCTGCTAAGACAACCAGTAGAGTAAAACGAAAAATAGAGACAAAGCAAGAGAAGATTAGAAAGAAGGGTGGCAGATATGCAGTCCAGTTGGTAGTTTATAAGGATAGTCGTTATGCACAAAGAGAGATGGACTATTTGAAAAAACAAAAATACCCCTTCTTCAAAGAAGTAAAAGGTGGTAAAATTACAATTTCAGCTGGTCCTTTTTCTACTATGGATGAGGCAAAGAAGGCTGAAAAGATCCTTAAAAGACGGTATAAAGATTGTTTTATAAAGTTAATAAAGCGGTGAGAAAGGAGGGAAAGTAGAGATGTCAGTGCATCCAAGTCTTAAACTTCGAGGGATCGGTAGAAAACGGTCAGTCTTGTCTCGAGGGGAAAGGTTAAAACTCCTTCTTGCAGCCGGTATGTGGGCAGAAGATAAACCAGTTTTTGGTCTACCTAAGACTGACCCGATAAAAATAAAACTCCATAAATAAAAAGGTAGATCAACGGTTGTCCTTCCTTACTTAGATGTTTGAAAGAGAGATGAGATTAAAGTTATTAGTATTTGTAATAGTTTTATCTTTACCCCTGAGTATATATGGGGATGGGGGTAAAGATGGAGTGTTTTTTTTGAAAGTGAAGAAGGATGGCCTTAACCTGCGGGCTGATTCTCGGGTAAATGCTCAGTTAATTGCTAAATTGAGAAGGGGAGATGTCCTTGTTGGGGTAGGTAAGTCATATGAATGGTATAAAGTTAGACTGCCTCAACGAGTAAAAGTTTATCTTTATCGCAAGTATACTAAAACAGCGAAAGATGGTGAGGTAGAGGTAATTGCCGATCGAGTAAATGTTCGGTCTGGTCCGGGGCTTTCCTATGCGGTTTTAGGACAGGCCAATAATGGGGATAGGTTTAAGTTATGTCGGCACCAATTAGGGGGCGATTGGTTTTGTGTCTTGGCAGGTGAACACCGACTCTATGGGTGGGTTCATGAAAGGGGAGTGGAAATCTTGGTGCAGAATGAGAAGAAGGGCAAAGACTTAGAAGAGTTAGAAGAAAGTAAACAGAAAAATATACAAAAGAAAAGTGTTGAAAGACAAAAAGTGGTTTCTCAGCCAGTTGATCAAATAAAGGCAAATGATGAAGGTAAGATAGAAGAAATCTCTCAAGATAAATCAAAAGATGAGAAAAAAGACCTGCCAATTGCTAAGGGCATAGTACGGGAGATGGGGAGGATATTAGGGGTAAAATATAGATACAAATTGGTAAGCCAATCGGGGAAGGTTTTGTATTACCTTTCCTGTGATAAAGAGATGGTTGCACCTTTTGTCAATAAAGAGGTCTTTGTATTTGGTGAGGTCAGTTCTGTAGTAAGGAATGTGCCGGTGTTATCGGTAAAAAAGATTGCCTTGACCAGAGTTGGATTGGGCAAATAGCAAAAGGAGTAACTTGTTGGAGGAAAAAGATGTATAGAATTACCTTGATACCTGGCGATGGGATTGGGCCAGAAGTTGTAGAGGCCGCAAGACGGTGTATAGAGGCCACTGGCTTGGAAGTTGAGTGGGATGTATTCCCTGCTGGAGAGAGGGCATTAAAAGAGTATGGGAAACTCGTTCCTGAGGAGTTGTTGGAGTCAATTCGTAGAAATAAGGTTGCCTTAAAGGGACCTATTATCACACCTGTGGGGAGTGGTTTTCGTTCGGTTAATGTATTTTTGCGTAAAGAATTGGATCTATTTGCTTGCGTGAGGCCGGCTAAGATTTATCCGGGGGTTCGAACTCATTATGATCTGGTAGATTTGGTTGTGGTGAGGGAAAACACTGAGGATTTATATGCGGGTATTGAATTTGCTGAAGGGGAGGATGCTACATTTGATTTAATTGGGTTGGTGGAAAGATATGAGAAGGGTTATGTAAGAAAAGATTCAGGTATAAGCCTTAAGGCAATTTCTCGCTATGGGAGCGAGAGAGTGGTAAGGTTTGCATTTGAGTATGCGTTAGAAAACAGTAGAAAGAAAGTAACTGTTGTACACAAGGCAAATATATTAAAGTATTCTGATGGGTTGTTTCTTGAAGTTGCTCGGGAAGTGGCAAAGGATTATGAAGGAAAGATTGAGTTTGAGGATATAATAGTAGACAATATGTGTATGCAATTGGTTCAAAGGCCGGAGAGATTTGATGTCCTTGTCTTACCCAATCTCTATGGTGATATAATTTCGGATCTATGTGCTGGTTTAATAGGTGGTTTAGGTGTTGCCCCGGGAGCGAATATAGGGCGTGAATTTGCTATATTTGAACCAGTCCATGGAGCAGCACCGAAGTATGCTGGGCTTAACAGGGTTAATCCTATGGCTACTATACTTTCGGGAGTAATGATGCTTGATTATATAGGTGAACACTCAAAGGCAAGAAAGTTGGAAAGCGCAGTGGTGGATGTCCTCCGTGAGGGCAAGGATGTAACTTATGATCTACTTCCACCATCTGAACAAGATCGAGCGGTTGGGACAAAAGAAATGGCGGAGGCGATATGTCGAAAGTTGCGATAATTGGTGCTGGGAATGTAGGTGGCTTGGCTGGGACATGGATTGCTGGATTGGGTTTGGCTGATGTGGTTTTGATTGATAAGGGATCTGGTCGGGCTAAGGGTAAGGCGATGGATATAAATGATGCATTAGCGATATTGGGAAGTGACCGGTGGGTTGATGGAGGAGACGATTATTCTTTGATAGAGGACTCGGATATAGTAGTTATTACTGCAGGAGTTCCTCGTCGACCCGGAATGACTCGTGAGGATTTGCGAACAGAAAATGAGAAAATAATTGGAGATATATTAGATAAGGCAGTAAAGTTTGTAAAAGAGTCAACTGCTTGGATAATAGTAACGAATCCTTTAGATTATATAACTAATTTTGTTTATCAACGCCTTTCAATAGATCGGCATAAGGTTATGGGGATGGGAGTTAACCTCGATAGTTCTCGGATGGTCAATCAGGTTAGTAAGATCTTGGGTGTATCTCGCAGTTCGGTTAAAGCGATGGTGGTTGGCCAGCATGGTAGAGGGATGTTGCCGTTAGTCGATGATATCTCTGTCAATGGGGTAAAGGTTGCATTATCTGAAAAAGAAAAAGACATTATTAGAGATAGGACAATAAATAGAGGGGCAGAAATAGTTGCTGCTTTTGGAGATGGAAGTGCCTATGTTGCCCCAGGGGCAGGGATATATCAAATCGTGAGAAGTATTTTGACAAATAGCAAGGAAGTCCTCCCCCTTTCGGTGAGATTGGAGGGGGAATATGGAATTAATGGAAAATGTTTAGGTGTTCCGGTTAAATTAGGGCATCTGGCCTGGGATGAAGTTATAAAAATACCTTGGACAGAAGAAGTCTTATCTAAGTTAAGAGCGTTATGATTGGTGAGAAAATAAATTAAGGTTTGATCTTTAGTTAGTGGTATGTATTTTTCCCTCCATATACGCCTTGCCAAAGGTATATAATAATAAGATAAGAAATTTTGAGGGGGTAATCTTATGAGATTTGCTAACCCTTGGGGCTTAATCTTAATAATTGGGTTGCTGATTTTGGGATATTGGGCCTATCGTAGGAAGATCTTTGCCCGTGCAGGATTTGTGCCAGTTGGATTCTGGGCCAAGATCGTAAGGCAGGTCGATGATAAGGGAGCAATAGTACTAAGATGGTTAAAGTTTGCTACTCTGTTAGTTTTATCTGTGGCCCTTTTAAGGCCTCAATGGGGGAAGGGATATAGAGAGGTAGAGGCCAAGGTTATAGATATAATGTTGGTCTTAGACATATCAGGGAGTATGTTGGCAATGGATATGGGAGGGGAGACGCGTATAGATGCGGCAAAAGAGGAGGCTATTAGGTTTATTGAGGGGAGGGAAGGGGACCGAATTGGATTGGTATTATTTGCTTCTAAGACCTTTCTCCAATGCCCGCTGACCACGGATCAAGGATTGCTTAAAAAGTTGATATCTGACTCACAGGTTGGAATGATAGAGGATGGAACGGCTATAGGCAGTGCTATAGTTACTGCAATAAATCATATAAAGGATGTTCCAGGTAAGAGCAAGGTAATAGTTCTATTGACCGATGGTGTAAACAATGCTGGGAAAGTTGATCCGATTACCGCTGCCAAACTGGCAAAGAAGTTAGGGATAAAGATTTATACTATAGGTGTTGGATCAGATCAAGAAGTTGTGCCATTTTTGCTCCCAAATTCTGTCTTTGGCCAAAGAGTTAGTCAGGGGCATACGGAATTAGATGAAGGTTTGTTGAAGGAAATAGCAGATATTACTGCAGGGAAATACTTTCGCGTTAGGGATAAGAAAGGGATGAGAGATGTTTTTAAACAGATTGATTCTTTGGAAAAACACAAGATAAAGGAAAAGAGGTTTTATATATATAAAGATATGTTTCCAAATTTATTGAAACTTGGTCTGTTTTTGTTAATCATAGTGGTGTTATTAGAAGATTTGGTGTTAGTGGTTATTCCTCAGTGAGGTTAGATATGGAATGGGGAGACTGGAAATATAGTTTATGGCTGATAGGTATCTTAATATTGATTTTATTTTGGATTATAGGAGATAGATTTCGGGCGTTGTTGTTTAGTAATTGGGGTGATAGAGATATTATTTTCCCCTTTTTGCGAAACTTTTCTCCAACTGAAGTGGTGTTAAAACGCCTGCTATTGGGAACGGCGTTTGTGTTGTTAACTATTGGGCTGATGCAGCCCAGGGAATTAATAGGAGTCCATAAGGTCAAGAGCAAGGTCTTAAATTTGGTTTTTGCATTGGATTGCTCATATAGTATGTTGGCACAGGACCTTAAACCGAGTAGGCTAACCAGGGCGAAGATAGAGATTTCTACTTTGCTTCAGCATCTTCAAGGAGATAGGGTTGCATTGGTTGTGTTTGCGGGACAGTCATTAGTCCAGTGCCCATTAACCGAAGACTATTATGCCTTTAAAAGGTTTCTTGATGCAGTAAGTGTGGATACAGTTCCTACGCCTGGGACCAACATATCCTCTGCTTTAGACAGAGCATACTCTCTTTTGAAAAAGGATAAGGGAGAGGGAGTGGTAGTCTTGATAACGGATGGTGAGGATTTTTATAGCAATGAGACGATCAAGTGGGCTAAGAAATACAAAAAGGAAGGGATAAAGGTATATTGTATTGGAATCGGCAGTAAGAAAGGAGAGCCAATACCATTGCCCAATGGAGAGTTGAAGAGAGATAAAGATGGGAATGTAGTGCTTACCCATTTGGATGAAGATTTACTTATAAGAATTGCCCAGATGACAGGTGGAGCGTACTTGCGGGCCAGTGCAAGTTCTCTTCAGATTGAGAAGATGTATCGATTGATTTCCAAAGAACATCGGAGTGTAACTGAGGCAGGGATGGTGCCTGAATATGCTCAATATTATGTTTACCCTCTTTCTGTGGCCTTAATACTGTTGTTTTTTGCGTGGTTTTTCCCAATCAGTTTAAAGAATATGGGTAAAATGAGTCAGTTTTTTCTATTATTCTTTTCTATTGTATTGTTGAGTGGGTGGTCGATAAGAGACTGGAAGGTGAATCGGTTACTTAAGCGTTATCAAAAAGGAGAGAAGGATGTAGTTGAGACGCTTGAAGAATTGAGACAAAAATACCCGGCTGATCCTAATTTAAATTACAATCTTGGAACGATTAAGGCCATTGGAGGAAAAGAGGCTGAGAAGTTTTTGGATATAGCAGCCCAATCAGATTCCCCAGTAAACGAGAGGGCCTTCTATAATTTAGGCAATTACTATCTTAAAGAGAATAGATTAAAAGAGGCAGTTTCTGCTTATAAGCAGGCCTTGATTCTTAATCCGAACAGCACAGATGCCCGTTATAATTTAGAATTGGCCCTTAAACGGCTTAAAGTTGAAGGGCAGAAGAATAGATCGAGAAAACAACAAGAAAATCAGAAGGGCGGAAAACGTCAACAGAAGAAGAAATCTGGCAATGGAGGGCAGGAAAGTCAGAATAGACGGAATTCTCAACAGCAGAGTTTATCTAATCAAGAAAAGAAACAGGGGGAGAGTGAAGAAAAACAGAATGCCAAGGGCAATGATGCAGGCCATTCACAACTCAATGCAGGCAATAAAAAAAGGAATGATTCAAAACTGGAGGGTAATCAACAAGATCAAGATAACAGGATGAAGCAGGCAGGTAAAAATAGTTTAAAAGGACAAGGGGAAGATATTCAGGGGAGTAAAGAGATCCAGGCAATTTTGTCGGCCTTGCGAGAGGAAGAATTGAGCCCTTCGCAGGTCAACAAGCGAAAGAAATTAAGGGGTGAATATGATGTGGACAAAGATTGGTAAGGTCATCTTGGTATCTTTGTTATCTTTGGTGATGGGATTCCCTCTATGTGCAAGTGTACAGGTAAGTTCTACGGTGGATAAGAAAGAGGTTTGTGCAGGAAGTTCCTTTGTCTATACTATAACCATTTCAGGCGATGTAACTAATTACAGTTTGCCGGAAAAAATATCCATTCCCGGGGCCAGGGTATATGGTCGAGGCTCTTCTCAGCAGATAACTGTGAGAAATGGAAGGGTAACTAATGTTGTTCGTTTGAATTTTGTGGTTATGCCGATAAAGACAGGAGAGATAAAGATCCCTTCTTTGAAGATAAAAATAAATGGTCGTAATTATTTTACCCCCGAACAAAGCGTATCGGTTAAAGATTGTGGCGTGAGTAAGCAACCTCCTATTGGTAGCCAATCATATGGCGGGAATGTACCATATCAAGGACAGAATCTTGAACCAGAGGGACAAGACGATACGTTTGCAGTTATATCCCTCGATAAAGATAAGGTTTATTTAGGCGAGCCATTGGTCTTGACCTACACCATATATACTCGTTCTCGAGTCGCTTATAAAGGTTTTTCTAAGCAGCCATTTTTTGAGGGTTTTGTACAGGAAGAAGCACCTCCCGGCGAAGATATGAATAGAAGAGAGGTGGTTATAGGGGGACGTAGATATGTTGCGGTTGATGTTATGCGGTTTGTGTTAGTGCCCACTCAGACAGGTAAGTTGATGATTAATCCCGGTAGTCTCTTAATGGCTAAGGCTAGCAGGATGAGAGATGTCTTTAAGGATTTCTTCTCTGATTCGTTTTGGGATTCGTTCTTTAATGATGATTTCTTTGCTACCGAAGAACGTTTTGACCTGAGTATTTCACCTCGGGATGTGCAGGTGTTGCCTTTACCTAAGGAGGGATGTCCCAAAGATTTCTCTGGTTTGGTGGGGGATTTTTCTCTCAATGTTAAAGTCGATAAAGATAAAGTTAAGGTAGGTCAAGGAATTACTCTTACGATAGAAGTAAAAGGTAGCGGGCCTTTGTCAGTTTTGGATTCGATCCCAATAAAGGTAGATAATGCCCGAGTATATAAGAGTTCTTCCAGTTCTTCTATGGAATTGGTTAATGGCAAACCAATTTATAAGAAGACATTTGAATATATACTGCTTCCTGACGAGTCGGGTAAACTACAGATTCCAAAGATAAAGATTAACTTTTTCTCCCCAACAGAAAAAACTTATAAGGAAATTGAATACCCTGGGAAGGAGATAGAAGTATTGCCTGGCAAACAAGATAACTCAGATGCGGGATTTTATCCTGCAGGTGAGCAGGATGTGCCTTCTAATACAGGCTCGGGAATTAAAAAAGTAGGTGAGGATATTAGATTCATAAAGGAAAAATTCACAGTAGAAAATGATAATTATTGGCATTGGTTTTGGGCTTCAAATCTTATTATTGCCCTTTTAGTCCTGTTATTTGTTTTTAGAGAAAAGATTATGGCGATTGGAATGGGTGTACACATAAAGAGTCGAGAGAAGGCAGAAGTTGAAAGGTTGATTTCTGCCTATCAGGCCAATCCTGACGATGAGACGCTGCGCCAGATATTAAGTAAGGTACTTAAATTAGCGGCTAAAAAGATGCCAGATAAGGCAGATTCTTTCCGTCATTTGAGTGAAAATTTCCCTGAATTAACGGATGTCTCCTCATTGGTTGATGCCTTTTTGTTTGGAAATCTCCCTGTTTCAGAAGAGGATAAGATGAAAATCCTGAATACAATTAAAAAAGTGTTGAAGAACCTTATCCTATTGGTGTGCATAGTGTTTTTCTCTTATTCTTCCTATGTCTGGGCGCAAGATACTCCTGAAGTGGGTTTTAGGACAGGGAATTCGTTATATCAAGCAGGAGATTACCATGGGGCCATAAAAGAATATGAGAAACTTATTTCTAAAGGTGTAAAGAGTTTTGAATTGTTTTATAACCTTGGCAATGCCTACTACAAGGCGGGAGTCCCGGAACGAGCCCTTCTTTACTATCTAAAAGCATTTAAGATAAATCCATTGGATGACGATTTGAAATATAACATAGATTTAGTCCAAAGGAAGTTAGGGGTGGGGGAATCATCGCAATTTTTAAATGGACGGTTTTTATTTCCCCCCAAGATGTTATCTGGGATAATTGCGGTTGTATTTTGGTTGATGGTAATATTTTCTATGGCCAATATCACCCCAGTAAGAAAATTTACTGTTGTCTCCTTAGGAACCGTTACATTGATAATTCTTGCCATTTGGTTGATATTTTCTGTAGGTTATCTCAATGGAGATACTTATTTGGTGATGAAGAAGTCCATATTATATTCAGGCCCTTCTGAAAAAGATAATCGTTTGGTGATGCTGAATCCTGGTGTAGAAGTCAAAGCAGTAAAGAGATTAGGAGATTGGATTCAAGTCAAGGCAGGAAATGGTGTATTGGGATGGGTGAAAAAATCATCCGTGGAGAGGATATAAAAAAAGAGTTATTGGGATTACTCCCAGAGGAGATTTTCTCTACCCTTTTAGAGGAAACCTGTTTGGAAGAGACCTTGCGGCCGTTTTATGGAGATAATATCTTTCGCTGGCTTCACCTCCAATTGGAGAAAGACCCGATGGAATTTTCTGATATCCCCAAGAATATCAGGGACTTTTTGTTGAGGAAATTTTCTATCTTCCAATTCAATAGAGCACAATTCTTTTTGTCTAAGGATGGATCAGAAAAAGTTAGATTAACGTGTTTAGATGGGAATGAAATAGAAACTGTTTATTTGCCGTATCGAGGGCGTAGAAGCGTGTGTGTTTCTTCGCAAGTGGGGTGTAAGTGGAGATGTTCGTTTTGCTATACCGGAAAAATGGGATTCAAGAGAAACTTAACTGCGGCCGAGATAGTAGAACAAGTTTATTTGTTTGTTAGGAAATACGGGCCGATTACCCATGTAGTTTATATGGGTATGGGTGAGCCCTTGGATAATTATGAGCAGGTACTTCGATCGATTAAGCTGTTAAATCACCCTAAAGGTCAAAATATAGGGATGCGAAGAATTACTATCTCCACTGTGGGTATAATACCATCTATCGAGCGGTTGCTTTCTGAACAAATACAGGTTAATTTAGCAATCTCTTTACATAATCCCATTCCAGAGGAAAGGGAATGCCAGGTTCCAGCGGAGAAGATTTATCCACTCAAAAAACTCTTGCCTCTCTTGCGTAGATATTATCGAATTACCCACCGTCAGATAACCTTTGAGTATGTAGTGTTACCGGGCATCAATGATGCCAATCGCCATGTTCGTTCTTTAGTAAAGATATTATATGGATTGGATTGTAAGGTAAACCTTATACCGTACAATATGGTTGGAATGAGTTCGAAAGAAAGAAAGCGGCATAAAAGTGCTTGTACTCATTTTATGTCAAAATTGCGTCAGTTAGGATTGAACAAAGTTACTATTCGCTCTTCTCGTGGGTTGGATATATCTGGCGCTTGTGGCCAATTAGGACTTGTGCCCATAGCCAGTAATTGAAATAGGAAATAAAGTTTTTTGTGAGAATTGAGATTAAGTGGATTTGAATTGGAGATTTAAGATTTATTTGGGTTTGATTTCGAGTTTTTGGGACGGTGTTGATATTCGCAAAAATTGGTTGAATGCAATGTTGGAAAAGTAATTTTTAGATTTATTTAATATTCATTTGAGTTGTTATAAGGTGTTGGTAGAATAAAATTGTATAGTGAAGCAAAGGAGATATTATGAATAAATTGATGCCGATAGGGATACAAGATTTTAAGAAGTTACGGACAGATGAGAAGAGATATTTGTACATAGATAAGACAAAAGAAATACACAAGTTATTGACTACCAGTTCTGTAGTGTTTCTTTCCCGTCCGCGCAGGTTTGGTAAGAGTTTGTTGTTGTCCACGATAAGGTATTTGTTTGAGGGGGAGAAGAATCTGTTTGAGGGATTGTGGATACATAATAGGTGGGATTGGGGAAAGAGGTATCCGGTGATATTGTTGAGTATGCCGAATTGTAAGAATAAAGCAGGCTTGATGGAGAGGATGGGGAATAGGTTAAAGAATATAGGGGAGGAGAAAGGGGTAAAATTAGAAGGGGAGGATCCAGTAATTTTGTTTGAGAATCTCATTAGAGAGTTAAGCGAGAAATATTCTTGTCAGGTAGTGGTGCTTATAGATGAATACGATCGGCCGATATTGGATAACATAGAAGAACCAGAGACAGCCAAGGAGGTGCGGGAGTATTTGAAGGGATTTTATTCGTTATTGAAGGATTTGGATGAATATTTGAAGTTTATATTGCTAACAGGTGTAACGCGATTCAGCAAGGCGGGGATATTCTCGGGGTTGAATAATTTGGAAGATATCTCATTGAATCCTGATTTTGGCAATATAGTGGGGATAACGCAGGAGGAATTAGAGGAGTATTTAGGGGAAGAGATAAGGAGGCATAATGTAGATTTAGAAGAAGTGAAGGAATGGTATAACGGGTATAGTTTTTTGGGAGACAGTTTATACAATCCGTTTGATATATTGAAGTTTGTAAAGAATAGATGTGTGTTTAAGGATTATTGGTTCAGTACAGGGATGCCGAATTTTCTGATAAAGTTGATAGAGAGTGGGAATTTCTATATACCGGAGTTGAGTAATCTTGTGGTAGGCGAA
>Ga0256842_1001085_pt1 | contig 22588 bp, 21 predicted proteins | sample 4559240metaG_FD_185973 | JGI IMG/M metagenome (GOLD analysis project Ga0256842, IMG submission 185973) | Hydrothermal vent microbial communities from Guaymas Basin, Mexico - 4559-240 | ecosystem: Environmental > Aquatic > Marine > Hydrothermal vents | place: Mexico: Guaymas Basin | collected... | reverse complement strand
CGCCAACTATTGCTAATGCTGCTGCGATACTAAAAAATCTTTTCATAACAACCTCCATCTAATAACATTTTTCATATATTTGCTTTAAAATTTATATAAATCACTCATAAAAAAAGATGTGATATATGTCACAGTAAATAAAAATTAATATGGATTTTTTATACTTTATTGAATAGTATAATATTATGAAAATTGCTATTGTTGGCGGTGGAGCATCAGGTTTAATTGCTGCCATTATCCTGTCGAAAAATGGTTTATATATAGACTTATATGAAAGAAATGAGAATCTCGGAAAAAAAATTAAGGCAAGCGGAAATGGACATTGCAATATTTTTAACACAAATGTAGATGAATCACATTATTTTGGAAACAACTGTTCTAACTTTATAAAAACAGTTTTTAAGAAATTTGATTTTAAAACATTCAAAAAAATATGTAACGATATAGGGCTTTTTTTGCAAATAAAAGAGAATGGAAGGGTATATCCTTTGTCAAATGAATCTGCATCAGTTGTTGAGCTTTTTTTGGCAAGCCTAAGAAATGAGTATGTAAATATAATAAACGGCACACTCGTCAATAAGATAAAAAATAAAGACAAAAAATTTTATCTGTTTGACAATAATAATGTTTTTTTGGATGTTTACGATACGGTTATTCTCTCAACAGGTTCTATGGCAGCCTATCAGATAAACGGAGAATGCAACGGCTTAAATATAGCTTCTTTTCTAGGCCATACCATTAATGACCCATATCCATCATTAGTGCCTGTTGAGTGTAGTAATGTTTATGAGTGCAAAAGGATGGAAGGCGTAAAGGTTTATGCTTGTATAGATGTTTATATAAACAATAAAAAGAAGGATGAAATTTGTGGAGATTTGCTTTTTACTAAATATGGTCTATCTGGATTTGCTATACTTGATATATCTCAAACTGTTTCTTTTGCGCTTTTAAATAATGAAAGGGTTTTTCTTTCTGTAAATCTATTGCCAAATATGGAAAAAGGTTTGTTTAAAAATAGTTTATTAAAAACAGCAAAACGTAATGGCAAATTAACGATTTATGAAGCTCTTTTGGGATATCTTCCAAAAAAAATTTCTAAAACCCTTTTAAGTAAACTAAACATAACATACCAAACACCGCTTTCGGCTGTTTCTTTAAAAACCATAAACAATATAGCTCATATGATTTTTAATTGGAGATTTGATATATCCGATACTCATGGATTCAAATACTCAGAAGCAAGCGGCGGAGGGGTTGATACAAGTGAGATAAATGCGACCACCATGGAATCAAGATTGATTGATAATCTATACTTAACAGGCGAACTGTTGGATGTTGTTGGTAAAAGAGGCGGATATAATCTTGCATTTGCCTTTGCAACCGGTTATATATCAGCTACGAATATATTAAGAAAATCGATATAGATTTTAAGGAGACACTAACTGCTACCCTTTGAGCATTTTTCTTTAGAAAGTTTTCTTGAGATTTCAAAAGGTCTTGTAGTATCGACACTTAGCATATGCTTATCTTTTTTGCCGTTTCAATACAAACTTGTAATTACAAGCTCTTTGTGCTAAAAATATGCTGTAATTTTAAAAGGAGGAAATCGGAATTGAAGTATGGCGAGAAGGCTATAGAAGAAGCAGCTTTAGAGGTTTGGGAGAATAAACATAAGGAAAATGATTACGAAATTAGCATAGAGTTTCCAGAGTTTACCTGTAAATGTCCAAGGAGCGGATATCCCGATTTTGCAACAATCAAAATTAAATACATTCCGAACGAGTATGTTGTTGAATTGAAATCATTAAAACTGTTTTTAAATCAATATAGGGATAGATACATATCTCACGAAGATTCCATTAACGAAATTTATAATGCACTAAAAGATGCTTTAAAACCGAAACATCTTGAGCTTATAGGTGATTTTACACCGAGAGGCAATGTAAAAACGGTTATTAAAATAGCGTTTTGACGGAGGGTTTTTGAGTGAAACTTACAAAAAGAATAATAAGCGGAAACGAAGCAATAGCGATAGGCGCATACAAGGGTAACGCTACATTTGCAAGCGGATATCCCGGAACGCCTTCAAGTGAAATATTGGATTTTTTTAAAGAGTTTGACGGAGTAGTAGCTCAATGGGCGTCAAATGAAAAAGCGGGATTTGAAGCAGCGCTTGGCGCATCGCTTGCAGGCGCAAGAAGTTTTGCCACAATGAAACATGTCGGCTTAAATGTTGCGGCAGACCCGTTAATGACAAGCGCATATACCGGCATTAACGCTGGATTTGTCGTGGTTTGTGCAGACGACCCTGGTATGCATTCATCTCAAAATGAGCAGGACAACAGATATTATGCGCGTTTTGCCAAGATTCCTTTAATAGAGCCATCCGATTCGTTTGAGGCGATAGGTTTTATGCAGTATGCCTTTATTGTTAGCGAGCAGTTTGATTTACCCGTTTTATTTAGAAGCACAACAAGAATTTCACACTCTTTAGGTGTAGTTCAATACGACCCAAGAACACTCGATAACAAAAAAGAGTTAAAACTTGATAAAAATTTTCAAAAATACGTTATGATTCCCGGAAATGCCATAAGAAGACACAAAGAACTTTTGGAAAAATTCGAGAACCTAAAGCAATTTTCAAACGAAACACCTATAAACAAAATAGAAAATGGCTCTTTAAATGTTGGAATAATAGCAAACGGTATATCCTATGCATACGCTAAAGAGATTTTGCCTGATGCCCACTTTTTTAAGGTCGGTTTCTCGTATCCGATGCCAATTGAAAAAATCAAGGAATTTGCAAAAAATCTCGACAAGGTTATAGTTGTTGAAGAACTTGAGCCGTTTATGGAAGAAGAGTTAAAAATAGCTGGACTAAACATAGAAGGCAAGAAATATTTTCCGCAAGATGGCGAATTTAGCCTTGATATAGTAGAAGACGGACTGTGTAGAGCAGGTTTTATAAAAGAGAAAAAAAGCACGGTGGTTTTCGAGTCGGTGGAATTGCCAAAAAGACCACCAGCGTTATGTCCTGGATGTCCGCATAGACCTGTATTTGATATACTTCATTCCCATAAAAATATATTCATAACAGGAGATATAGGATGCTACACGCTTGGAAGCTTGCCGCCTTTGAGCGCTATGCATACGACGGTTTGTATGGGTGCAAGTCTGTCTATGGGTGTTGGCTCATCAAAGATTGAAAAAAATGAAAAAATCGTAAGTGTAATAGGCGATTCTACATTTTTCCATACGGGTATTCAGCCTTTAATAGATGCATACGTCAACAAAGCGAATATGACCATAATTATTTTAGATAATAGAATAACGGCAATGACGGGCGGTCAGCCTGATCCATCAAGCGGATTTAATTTAAATAGCAAACCGTTTGAGCCCGTAAATATAGCCAAATTTGCAAAAGCGATAGGTATAGAAAGGGTTTTTGAAGTTGATCAATATGATTACGAAGCAACAAAAGAGATTATAGACAGAGAGATAGAAACGGAAGGCTTGAGTGTTATAATTGCCTTAAGACCATGTGTATTAATGCCGAAAAAGATTAAAGATACACCGCTTGTTGTTACCGACAAATGTATAGGCTGCAAGAGATGTTTGCGTATTGCCTGTCCATCTATAGATTTCAAAAACAACGTTGCTATAATAGACGAAACCACCTGTACAGGTTGTGAGGTTTGCCAAAAGGTTTGCCCTGTTGAAGGAGCAATCGTAGTTAAGGAAGGTAAATAGTTATGGATATAAAGAGCGTATTGTTTGTTGGAGTTGGCGGAGATGGTATTATTACCGTATCAAATGTCGTTGCCGAAGCATGTATGCTTGCCGGTTTTGATGTTAAAAAGAGCGAGATACACGGTATGAGCCAAAGGGGCGGCTCGGTTTCTGCTTCCGTTAGGTTTGGCAAAAAGGTTTATTCGCCTACCGATAAGCTGGGTGATGTAAAATTCATGATAGCTACTGAAAAGATAGAGGCTCTGCGCTGGGCTCAATACTTAAGCAAGGAAGCTGTGGTAATCATAAACGATAGAATAGTACCGATTATCAATCAGATTATAGATGAAGATGATATAAACAAAAAAATAGAAATGTTGAACGTAAATAAGATATTAAATAGACGATTTTTGGATGATGCTAAAAAATTAGGCAATGAAAAGGTTGCCAATACAGTAATGTTGGGCGTAATGTCTACATTTTTACCGATAGAAAACAGATTTTTTTTAGAAGCGATTGATGTAATAGTGCCAAGCAAGATTAAAGATATAAATAAAAAAGCATTTGAATTAGGAATAGATATTGCAAAAGAGTTATAAATTATTCAAAAAGAAGAGGTGAGAAATGGCAGAAGAAAAGTATAACCCAAATTTTGAGCAAAAATGGTATGAATATTGGGAGTCGAACGGTTATTTCAGACCAACCGATGACGATAATAAAGAAAACTACAGTATAGTTATACCGCCGCCCAACGTTACGGGTGTTTTACATATAGGCCATGCCCTAAACGGTACGCTTCAGGATATTATGGTTAGATACAAAAGAATGAAGGGTTATAACGTTTTGTGGGTGCCTGGAACAGACCACGCAGGCATTGCCACTCAAAACATGGTTGAAAAGGCTTTAGCAAAAGAAGGAAAAACCAAAGAAGACTTAGGAAGAGAAGCCTTTGTTGAGCGTGTTTGGGAGTGGAAAAAGAACTACGGAAACAGAATAGTAGACCAGATGAAACGATTGGGATTGAGTTGTGATTGGTCGAGATTGAGATTCACTATGGATGAGCAGCTCTCAAAAGCCGTAAGACGAGTTTTTGTCAAACTTTACAAAGAAGGCTTAATATATAAAGACAAATACATAATAAACTGGTGTCCGAGATGTCATACGGCATTGAGTGATTTGGAAGTTGAGCATAACGACGAAAACGGCAAACTCTATTCAATAGAATACCCGTTTGAAGACGGAAAAGGCGGCGTAATAGTAGCAACAACGAGACCGGAGACGATGTTTGGCGATACCGCCGTAGCCGTTAATCCAAATGATGAACGATACAAAGATATCATAGGCAAAAACGTGATACTACCGATAAAGAACAAAAAAATACCCGTAATTGCCGACGAATATGTCGATATGGAATTTGGAACGGGAGTCGTGAAAATTACGCCCGCACACGACCCGAACGATTTTGAGGTTGGAAGAAGGCATAACCTTGAGATGATTGTTGCTATAGACGATAACGGCAATATGACAAAAGAAGCGCTTCATTATGAAGGCTTGGATAGGTTTGAATGCCGCTCGAAACTCGTAAACGAACTTGAATCTAAAGGATATTTAAAAAATGTCGCCGAACATAAACATTCGGTAGGACACTGCTACAGATGTAAAACGACTATAGAGCCTTACGTTTCCAATCAATGGTTTGTTAAAACAAAAGAGTTGGCAAGGGTGGCAATGGAAGCGGTGGAAAAAGGCGATACAAAATTCATCCCAAAAACTTGGGAAAAGACCTATTTTGAATGGATGAACAATATTAGGGATTGGTGCATTTCAAGACAGCTTTGGTGGGGACATAGAATTCCAGTTTATCAATGTCAAGATTGTGGCAAGTATACGGTTACAGAAGAAACACCGAGTGTATGTGAACACTGCAAAAGTAAGAATATTATTCAAGAAGAAGACGTTTTGGATACATGGTTTTCATCAGCACTATGGCCTATGTCGACACTTGGTTGGCCTGACAAAACAGATGATTTGAAAAGATTCTATCCTACAAGTCTGCTCGTTACGGGATTTGATATAATCTTTTTCTGGGTTGCAAGAATGATGATGATGGGCTTGCACTTTATGAAGGATGTTCCGTTTAAAGATGTTTACATACATGCCCTTGTCAGAGACCAGCACGGTCAAAAGATGAGCAAAACAAAGGGCAATGTTATCGACCCAATGGACGTTATCAATAAATACGGCGCCGATTCTATGAGATTTACGCTTGCTATATTTGCCGCTCAAGGGCGTGATATAAAACTCTCAGAAGATAGAATTGAAGGCTACAAGAAGTTTATGAACAAAATTTGGAACGCATATCGTTTTATAGAATTAAATACGAAGGATTTGCAGATAAGCGAAAAACCTAAGAAATTGCCTGCTGCATCGATTTGGATAAAATCAAGATTGGCAAAAACCATACAGGATGTTGAAAAAGCCCTTCAAGAATACAAATATAACGAAGCGGCAAACGCTGTTTATCAGTTTATATGGCATGAATTCTGCGATTATTTTATCGAAATGAGCAAGGTGCATATGGATGATGAATATTCCTATGCCGTAAAATATACGCTACTTGACGTATTTGAAACAACAATGAGACTATTGCATCCATTTACGCCATTTATTACAGAAGAGCTTTGGAATAAACTGCCCAACAAGAAGGGTGAGTCCATAATGATTGCTGCCTATCCCGAATACAGAAGTTCTGATGTATCGGAAGATATAGAATCGTCCATGGATACAGTTATAGATATAATAAAATCCATAAGAAACCTAAGAAGCGAAAACAATATTGCACCATCCAAGAAGATAAAGGTTTATATGAACATAGAAGACGAAAAACAACAAGCGGTTGTGGTGTCGTTTAAGAATTATATCTATGCGTTGGCAGGTGTAGAAAATTTAGTCATAACCGATAAAATAGAAGAGCAGTGCCTGATTCAATCGACGATTTATGGAGATATTTATCTGCCTGTAGAAGGCAATATCGATGTGGAAAAAGAACTTGCAAGATTAAATAAACTGCTCAAAAAACAGGAAAAATCGTTATCTTTTTTGAACAGTAAAATGAATAATCAGGCATTTTTAGATAGAGCACCCAAGGAGCTGATAGAAGAAAAGAAAAGGGAACTTGAAGAAATAACAGAGGTTTACAATAAAACTAAAGAAAGAATTAAACAACTACAAAAGGACTGATTATGAAAAAAGTTATTTTTGTCGCATTATTTGTTTTTTATGCTTTTTTATCATACGGTAGCGTATATTCCGATATAGCCAATTCTTTGGCTTCAAAAATGCATACTACCGAAGGTGTGATTGTATCGGTAGAAAAAAACAAAATAACTCTTAATAAAGGGCTAAAAGACGGACTGTATAAAAATTCTTTGGTTTACATTTATAGAGATGTAGGAAGTTTGCGTTTATTTGGGAACAATAAAATAGTAAGCCTAAAGAAGGGCGTTGCGTATGCCTATGTTTCAAGTGTATCCGATAACGAATCAAAAGCTGTAATATCATCAGGTATTGACAAAGAAAAAGATTATCTTTTAGGTTTAGGTTTAGTTCCTTGGGGAGAAAAAAAATTAATAGGAAAACCAAAGGTCAACGATAAATTTATAGCAGGCAAAAAAGAGTATAGGGTTGCTATTATCACAAGAAATCCGCTTATATATTCATCACTAAAGAGTGCGCTTGAAAAAACAGGAAGATTTTACGTCATAAATGAGGATGATTTAGCTGTTGCCATGACAAAAAAACGCATAAATTCTATAGGCGAAAAAGCGGCAATAAAAAAACTTGCAGAAGCTGTGGATGCTGATTTAGTTCTTACAGTTTCTGCAAGCAACAAATACAATACCTTAACATGTAAAGTACACAATGGATATGCAGGAAATGTGATATTTGCTGAAAAGAAAAATATAGATAAAGAATCAAAAGATGTGCTTGTTCAAAATAAAGGCTCATCATCCATTCCCGCAAACAACCTTGTAGCATCCAACCTACGATTGACAAAAAAACTTACGTTTTGGGAAAGTATCTTAAATAAAACAGGACTTTACAGCCCTTATACGGGATTGGATATGTCTTCGTCAAGATACAAAATAGCATTTTATAAAGAGATAGGCTATGGTACAAATACATTATATGTCGGTAATATTAACAATAAATCAGAGCAAGATATACTGGTAGCACAAGGTTCAAAGATATCTATTTATCTATATGATATTGATTCTTTTATAAAAAAGGGCAATTTTTCTTATGGGTATAACATAATAAACATAGATAGCGCACGTATTGATGGAAAAACATTAGTAGCCATATCGAACTTCAATAGGTATGGAGCTTTGGATTCGGCAGTCGGTTATGTAGATAAGGACTATAAATTCCATATAATAAAAAAGAATATACCGTATCATATAAGATTTTATAATAAATTTTCAAATCCTATGCTTATAGCAGAAGGCGCAACAATAACAAAACCTTTTGATGGTAAAATGTATCTGTTGGATATAAATTCAAACACCATAAAACGAATGAATCTGCCTGTTGATAAGGATAATTTCTATAATTTTGAGAAAATTGATAACTATATAATATATGTATCAAAAAGCGGGCAGCTGTGTATGTACGATATTGACAAGAAAAAGATTACATATAAAACAGCCTACGCTTTTGGCGGCGGAGAAAGAGCTATACAAAGATATGATTATGAAGGCGCTAACGATGAATCAATTCATGAAATAGAGAAGAGAAATAACGTATATATAAAGAAAAACATTGTATTCTCAAAGGAGAAAGATGGTTCGATATATATATTGGGTTTGAAAAACTATTTAAGTCAAACCATAACAATTCAGCAGCAACATTATAATGCATACAATCTAAAACTTTTAAGATATCAAGATGGAAAATTAGAAAAGATTTGGTCATCTGGAGATGTCAGAGGCAGGGTTGTGGGCATAGGAAAAATTGGAGATTACGTAATATCTGTCATAGGATTACCAGCAGGATTCTTTGATAGCTTTATAAGAGGCATAGACGAAGTTGACAGATTGGTTGCGGGAGAGATAAAAAACGATTAAAGGGTTTGTGTATGAATGTATTGGGTGAGTTTAAATTTAAAGATAAAACCATAAAAATAATACATGGAGATATAACCGAAGAAGACACAAAAGCCATAGTCAACGCCGCAAATTCCCATCTGAAACATGGCGGCGGCGTTGCTGGTGCTATAGTGAGAAAAGGCGGCAGCATAATACAGGAAGAAAGTGATAAAATCGGCTTTGTTCCAACGGGAAGTGCTGCAATTACGACAGCAGGAAAACTTAAGGCTGATTACGTTATACATACTGTAGGCCCAGTTTGGGGAGAAGGTGATGAACATAACAAACTCAAAAGTGCCGTAAAGAGTGCTTTGAGAGTTGCCGAAGAGCATAAGATTGAATCCATATCCTTGCCGGCAATCAGCTCGGGCATTTTTGGTTTTCCAAAGGATGAAGCTGTAAAGATAATTTTTGAGACAGCCGTAAACTTTCTAAAAACGTCAAGATATGTTAAAGAGATTCATTTTTGCAATATAGATGAATTAACGTCCAATCTGTTTTTGCAGGAACTTAAAAATATAGAGGCGTAGTATTATTGAAGAGTTTTTTCAATATTTAATTAATGGCGTTATATCCGGATTGATTTATGTTCTTGTTGCTATAGGATTTAACGTAATATATTCAACAACCAAAATAGTCAATTTTGCTCAAGGCGAGTTCTTGATGCTTGGTGGCATAATAGAATTTATATTATTGAAATATTCTATACCGATAGGCATCTCTTTACTTATTTCTTCTATTGTCGTATCCATTGTCGCTATTTTTATACATAAGTTTCTTATATCAAATACAAAAGATGCTAATGAGCTTTCCTTAGTTATAATGACCATAGGTATATCAATATTGATAAAAGGCGTAATAGCTGTTAGCGTAGACAAAGATGCGCATCCCATAAAACATTTTCTTCCATTTAAATCTGTATCATTAAGCGGTATGACATTTTCATCTCAATATATTGTAGTTATGCTTACTGCATTGATTTTAGTGTTTTTATTCTATTTTTATCTTAAAAATACATTAAATGGAAAAATTATGCAGGCTGTATCAATGAACACATTAGCGGCAAGTTTGTTTGGTGTTAACGTAAATATGGAGCAGATGAAAGCCTTTGCCATAAGTGGCTTTATAGGAGCACTTGCAGGCGCTACGATTGCACCTATTAGTTTTGTCCAGTACGATATGGGCGTTATGTTCGGTCTTAAAGGTTTTGCTGCATGTGTGGTTGGAGGATTCGGAAATAATACAGGGGCTTTGGTTGGCGGTTTGATTATAGGTATAGCAGAATCCTTATCGGCTGGATATATATCTTCATCGTACAAAGACTTGGTGGCGTTTTTGATAATGATTATTGTGTTGTTTGTAAAGCCGTCAGGGCTGTTTTCATCCAAAGACGTGGAGCGGGTATGAGCCAAAAAACCTTTTTATTGGTTTTGTTTTTAGTCGTAATGGTTGTTGGCTTATTCATAAAAAATCCTTTTATACTGAATATGTTATCGTTGGCTGCCCTGTCAGTTATTGTGGTTATAGGATTAAATCTACTTTTAGGCTTTGCAGGCCAAATATCTCTTGGGCATGCTGGCTTTGTGGCATTAGGTGCATATATTTCATCTATTCTTGCCATAAGGTTAAATATAAATCCATGGCTATCTATACTCATCGCAGTCTTGGTATCGTCAGCCTTTGGGGCTTTAATAGGATATCCCACACTCAAATTAAAAAGCCACTACCTTGCTATGGCAACACTGGCAATAGGCGAAATTATTCATTCAATAGCTAATAACTATGTTGATTTAACGGGTGGTCCACAAGGTTTGGCCGGTATGCCTATGCTTTCCATATTTGGATTTATGTTGGATAATGAAACTAAATTCTATTTTTTTATCTGGTCTTTAACGTTTCTTTTAATACTTTTATCGATAAATTTTGTAAACTCACGCTTTGGAAGGGCATATAAGGCAATTAAGTCCAAAGAAAACGCTGCCTTAGCCTTTGGAATAAACGTGCATTTGTACAAGGTATTTATCTTTACCGTTAGTGTATTTTATGCGTCGCTTGCTGGTGCTATATATGCATTCTATCTGGGCTTTATATCACCTTCGTCTTTTGGTTTAACGCAATCGATAGAATATGTTGTCATGGTTGTGATTGGCGGTATGGGTAGTTTTTTTGGTGTTTTTTTTACGTCAGTTATTTTAACTATTCTACCCAATCTATTGACATCGCTTGAAGACTATTGGCCTATAGCAAACGGACTTCTGTTAATTTTGGCAATGATGTTTATGCCAAACGGATTAAAGGGTTTGTTTAAATGGATAAAATAATGTCCATAGAAGGCATAACAAAGAGCTTTGGTGGTATAAAAGCTGTAGATAATGTGTCGTTTTTTGTAAAAAAAGGCGAAATAAAAGCTCTCATTGGCCCAAATGGAGCAGGTAAAACAACGCTTTTTAATATAATAACCAAGCTTTATTCAAAGGATAGCGGAAAAGTTTTTTTTATGGGTAAAGATACAGAAAATTATAAATCATATGAACTTGTAAAATATGGTATATCAAGAACCTTTCAAAATATACAATTAATAGACGATATGAGCATACTCGAAAATGTTATGCTTGGATATCATATAAAAACAAAAACAACGGCAATAGACGCTTTTTTTTCTTTACCTAAAAATAAAAAACAGGAAGATAAAGCAAAAGAAAAAGCTATGGAAACGCTAAAATTCTTAAAGATAGACTCAATATCAGATAAATATCCAAACGAAATACCATTTGGCTATAAAAGACTTGTGGAAATTGCAAGGGCGTTGTGCGTACAACCTGAATTGTTGTTATTGGATGAGCCTGCGGCAGGACTAAACGAATCGGAAACAAATAAGTTATTGAAAACAATATTCAGAATATGGGAGCAGGGTATAAGTATACTGCTTATCGAACACGATATGAATTTGGTTATGAACTGTTCTCACTCTATAGTAGTTATGGATGAAGGCAGAAAAATAGCAGAAGGTTTACCAAGTTATATACAAAACGATGAGCGGGTTTTAAAGGCGTATTTTGGAAAGTGATATGCTAAGGGTAAAAAATTTAAGCGTGTATTACGATAAAGCCATAGCTTTGGATAATGTATCTATAGATGTTGAAGAAGGTGAAGCTGTTTGCGTTTTAGGAGCAAATGGAGCAGGTAAAACAACGCTTTTGAATGCTATTTTTAATGTGATACCGAAAAAGGGAAAAATTTTTTTTAACGATATTGATATAACCGACTTAGCCACACATAAAATAGTTAAGATGGGCATTGTATATGTCCCTGATAAGAGAACGATATTTAACGAACTAAGTGTTTATGAAAATCTTGAGATTTCCGCTTGGGAAATAATAAAAAACAAAGGTAAAAAGCATTTTGTAAAAAATCTCGATGCAGTCTTTGAACATTTCACAAACTTAGAAGAAAAACAGTCATTAAAAGCAGGGTATTTATCAGGCGGAGAACAGCAAATGCTATCAATTGCGCAAGGTTTAATTAGAGCACCAAAGATGTTTGTTATGGATGAGCCTACAGCAGGTTTATCGCCTAAACTAATGAATGCCGTGTTTGATATAGTATATTTTATGAAAAAGCAAGGTATAACAGTGTTGATAGTAGAGCAAAACGTAAATAAAACATTGATGGCAACCGATAGAGCATATATAATGGAAGTAGGAAAAATAAAAGAGAGTGGAAACTCAAAAGATTTTCTGCAATCAGACAGTATTAAGAAAGCTTACCTTGGAGGATAGATGTTCAAAAAAGTTGGGATAGTATCTAAAGCAAAAGTTGAAAATATGGATAAAGTGATACTACCACTTATTGAATACTTAAACGATAAAGGTGTGGATGTCGTTTTAGGGTGTGAAGCTGCAAAATCCATAAATGAAAAAGAATGTGTAATCAGGGAAAAAATTGCATTATATGTTGATTTGATAATAGTTTTGGGTGGTGATGGAACATTTATATCGGCAACCCGTTCGGTCAATAAATCAAAAAGGGATATACCTATATTAGGCGTAAATTTAGGTAGTATGGGGTTTTTGACAGAGGTTCCTTTAAATAGTATGTACGATGTGCTGGACGACATATTTATAAATAAAAATTACACCATAGAAGAAAGAATGATGATTGATGTTGGAGTATACGATAAAAAAAAGTTATTACACCAAGAAACGGTTTTTAATGATGCTGTAATTAATAAAGGAACGCTTGCAAGGATAATACCGATAAAGGTATTGGCAAAAATGGATAAACAGGAATATGTTGTTGCCATATATCACGCAGACGGACTGATTATATCAACGCCATCAGGCTCGACGGCTTATAATTTAGCCGCTGGCGGTCCTATTGTGTATCCCACAATGGATTCGTTTGTGTGTACGCCTATATGCCCGCATACGCTCTCTAACAGGCCGCTTGTATTGCCCGATAATATGGAATTGATATTGGAACTTGAAGATAAATCAGAAGACGTTATGCTTACGCTTGACGGACAAATTGGCTATAAAATCGACAATCAAAAAACCATACGTATAAAAAAATCTGAAAAACATATTAAGATATTAATTTTAAGGGATAAAAATTATTTTGATATATTAAGAACCAAGTTGGGATGGGAAGAGCGTAAGGTTAGAAATATAAAATGCTGACGAGATTGGAAATAAAAAATTTTCTAACCATAGAAAGAATATCTTTGGACTTTGATAAAAACATTACAGCCATAATAGGAGAATCAGGAGCAGGTAAATCACTTATCTTAAAAGCTGTAGACACAGTGTTTGCGCAGAAATCCCAAACAGATATTATAGGCAGTTTCGATTCAAAAAGTTCAATAAAGCTATTCTTTAAATTAAGCCAAAAGCAAAGAAAAATGCTATCTGATTATTCCATAGACGACGATGAAATAGTGATAGAAAAAATTATACAGCCCAAAAAGACAAGGTCATACATAAATCATGAGCCCATAACAGCAAGAACACTATCGCAAATAGAGCGGTTTTTAATAAATATGATTTCTCAAAATTACAGATTTGAGGCATTTGAATCAGACAACATTATAAACATACTTGATGAAGCGATAGATAAAACCGTATACGACGATTTTCTAAAAACCTATGAAGATTATTTAAGAATAAAGAGTGATTTTGAAGAAATACTAAGCAAGATAGAGCAAATAAATAAAAATCACCCGGAAATATTGCTGGAGTCAATAAATAAAATAAACCCAAAGCAGGGTGAATATGAAGAACTTTTGCAAAAATCCAAAAGAATCAAATCCTTATCGTTTGTTAAGAGTAAGATTTCGGATATGATAGAATTTTTGTATGAAAACGATAACAATTTTGAGGCTAAAATAGCTGAATTTAACGATTCAATAGAAAAGATAGGCTCTTTAGGATTTGATGTAACAGAATTGCAGACGCTCTTTAAAAATATACAGGAATCTGTTTCATCATCTAAATATATTTTATACGACATAATAGATAATAACTATGAGAGTGATGATATAGATTCAATAGAATCAAGGTTGTTTGAGCTTGAAGAATTGCAAAGAAAATTTTCCAAAACAGTTGATGAAATAATTCAAGAAAGAGAAAGATTGCTGAATATGATAGATGAAAAAGATAAACTTCAGCAAAAACTCAACAATCTTAAAGTAGAATTAGAAAAGAAAGAAAACAGTCTAACTCAAAAAGCAGATTATTTAACCAATGAAAGAAAAAAAGCGGCAGATATCATATCAAGACAGATAAAAAAGTTTTTAAATAAACTTATGATGGAAAACAGCATAGTAGAGTTTGTTTTTCACAAAAAAGCCATTTCGAAAAACGGACAAGACAACATAGAAATATTCTTTAGCGCAAATCCTGATATTAAAGCTGACAAAATTGACAAAACGGCATCGGGCGGAGAACGTTCAAGGTTTATACTGTCAATGAAATGTGCATATTCATCCATAGACAATAACGCAGAAACGCTGATTCTTGATGAGATTGAATCGGGCATAAGCAATAAAACTCTTGATAAAATGTCTGAAGTTATAAAAGAACTATCAAAGACAAATCAAATAATATTAATAACCCATAACGAATCGTTATCCAACATAGCTAATACAGTGTATGCAATAGAAAAAGAGTTTGACGGAAAAAATACAAAAAGCTTTGCTAATATTGTAAAACAACCATGAAAAACGTTATTGTAACTGGTGGCGGAACAGGCGGACATCTCTTTGCGACATTGGCTTTCTGTGATTACCTAAAAAAAGAACAATACAATCCTATAATTATAGGCTCTATACACGGCTTAGAAAATGAGATATTGAAAAATAAAGAATATGAATATATGTTGCTTGATACCATGGGTTTTGCTGGAAAAACAACAAAAGAAAAGCTAAGAAGCATATTAAAATTTATTAAAAGCACGTATCATATTAAGCAATACATAAAACTGAAGAATCCAAAATTTGTGGTGGGGTTTGGCGGATACACAACCGTTCCCGTTATTGTAGCTTCAAAAATGTTAAAAATAAAAACGGCAATAGTTGAGCAAAACGCCATATTTGGAAGAGCTAACAAATTTTTGTCAAGATTTGCCGACTTGGTGTTTACAAACTTTGAATCTACAAAAAACGCAATTAAACATAAAAAGGTTTTTGCTGTAGGGTGTCCTGTAAGGAGTGAGATATTTATAAAAGATAGAGATTTCTCCAAAAACAGGATAACCATTGGTGTTATGGGCGGAAGTAGAGGTGCAAGAAGCATAAACAACGCAATGATAGAGCTTGCTCATGAAGAGATAGATATAAACGTAATCCACCAAACAGGAAAGTATGATTATGAGCACGTTAAGTCTGAATATAGCAAACTGAAGCCTAATTGGACAGTGTTTGATTTTATATATGATATGAAAAATTTCTACGAATCTATAGATTTTATTGTTTGTAGGGCGGGTGCAAGTACTATCAGCGAAATAACCTGTGCTGCTTTGGGTTCTTTACTTATCCCATATCCATACGCAATTTACAATCACCAATACTATAATGCATTGGAGCTTGTAAATGGCGGTAGCGCAACGATTATTGAAGATAAAAATTTAAGTGGAAAAAGTTTGAAGAGTGTTATATTATCTCTTAGTAAAAATAGATTGAGGTCTTTATCGGATAGAGCAAAACTAATGTGTAAAAGGGATGTATGCTCTGAAATGTTAAAAATAATAAAAACAGAACTGACGGGATGATGGTATGAAGATTATAGCCGTAACAAATCAAAAGGGTGGTGTAGGAAAAACAACGACTACTATAAATCTGGGAGCATCTTTAGCTGTATATGGCAAAAAAGTATTAGTGATTGATATGGACCCTCAGGCAAATGCCACAAGCGGACTAAATGTAGAAAAAGATATATGTATTTACCATGCTCTTATAGGGAAGAAAACATTAAGCTCTATAGTCGTGCCTACAGAGACAGAAAATTTATGGGTGGTTCCGTCAAACATATCCCTAATAGGCGCAGAAGTTGAGCTTGTAAACTATCCTAACAAAGAAAAGATATTAAAAAATTTACTAAAAGAGATTGACGGTTTTGATTATGTTTTGATAGATTGTCCGCCATCATTGGGTCTTTTGACTATTAACGCACTTGTTGCTTCAAACTCGGTCTTAGTGCCAGTTCAGTGTGAATATTTTGCAATGGAAGGTTTGGCTCAACTGCTTCACACCATAAATCTTGTTAAAAAAACGTTTAATCCTGCATTAAAAATAGAAGGAATACTGCTTACAATGCATGACAAGAGAAATAACCTCTCAAAACAGGTGGAATTTGAATTAAAAAGACACTTTCCGCAATATATATTCAAAACCCTTATACCAAGAAATGTGCGGCTATCTGAAGCTCCAAGCTTCGGTAAGTCTATTATAGCCTATGATATAAAATCTGTAGGCTCAAGGAGCTATATGTCTCTTGCCAAAGAGGTTTTAAAATATGCCTAAAAACGACACCAGATTAGGCAGAGGGTTATCAGCAATCTTTGGTGATATCGAAAGCATAGAAGATGAAAATAAAATAGAAACCATATCTTTAGAATTGATAGTGAAAAATCCATACCAGCCAAGAGAAGAGTTTGATGATGATGATTTGCGTGAATTATCTGAATCAATCAAAGAAAAGGGTGTTATTCAACCAATCATTGTTAGACAAATGGAAGATAAGTATGAAATTGTGGCAGGAGAAAGAAGATTTCTTGCAGCAAAAATAGCAGGATTAAAATCCATACCGGCGATAGTAAAAAACATCTCTAATAAGGAATCGGCAGAGATTGCATTGATAGAAAATCTTCAAAGAAAAGATTTAAACCCTATTGAAGAAGCATTTGCATATAAAAATTTAATGGAAAAATTTGGATATACCCAAGAAGAAGTTGCAAAAAGGGTATCAAAAGATAGGGCTACAATAGCAAACACGTTAAGATTGCTTAATTTACCTAAAGAAATCATCAATATGCTAAAAAGAAGAGAGATTACGGCAGGACACGCAAGAGCTATTTTGTCTTTAAAAAATGAAACAGCACAAAAAGAGTTGGCTAAAGACATAAAGGATAAAAAATTAAGCGTAAGAGATGCTGAAGAAAAAGCAAAAAGCGTAAAAATAGAAAATAATTATGAAGAATATGAGAAAAAATTAAAAGCAATATTCCCACGTGCTGCAATAAAATATAAAAACAATAAAGGAAAAATAGAGATATTTTTTAAAGATGAAGAAGAATTAAGTTACATTATAGAAAGGATGGGGTTATGAAAAGATTTTTGTTTTTTCTTGGTATTATTCTACTTTTTAGTGTTTCATCCTATGCAACAAACTTAAGGGTTGGGGGCGTTGTAAAGAATGAGCACGGATCTCCTATTGATGAAGTGGAGATTAGCATTTTATTGGGAGACAAGGTCGTACTACACACTACCACCACAAGTAACGGAAGTTATTTTATTGAAGGAGCTGTACAAGACAACATTGACCCAAACAACCTATTTGTTGAGCTTAAAAAAAGCACATATAAAACAGAAAAGAGGAAACTGGTAGATATATTAAAAAGTCAAGACGAAAACCATAACACGGTATATATAGGCACGCTAAATCAAACCATGTTAAGGGCGATTACACCGGCTTTTTGGATATCTCTTATTGTTTTGGTAGGAATTTTTGTATTAATATCGTTTGAGGTTTTCCATAGAACAGTAGCTGCACTAATCGGAGCAAGTTTATTGCTATTTACATCTTATACATTAGGCACATTTAATGAAAATTATTTTGTTATATCTTTCGAAGAAGCAATACACGCCATAGATTTTAATGTTATCTTATTATTGATGAGTATGATGATAATCGTCGGCGTAATGAAAAAAACAGGAATATTTCAATGGCTTGCATACAAGTCTTATGCTATATCAAAAGGTAATGTATTTAAACTTTCAGTTATATTGATGTTTGTTACGGCTGTTGCAAGCGCATTCTTGGATAATGTTACTACAATGCTTTTGCTTGCACCTGTATCCATCGAGATAGCTATTATGCTAAAAATAAATCCGTTTAGTTTACTTATGCCTGAAGTTTTAGCTTCTAATATGGGTGGAACTGCAACGCTTATTGGTGATCCGCCTAATATAATGATTGGTTCTTTTGCTCATTTAACATTTAACGATTTTGTTATTAATCTTGCGCCTGTTATATTGATTATATTAATAGTAAATGTATTTGTAATGAAACTCTTTTTTGGAAAAGAATACAAAAAAGGTAAGGTGGATAATGTTGATGAATTATTGGTCAAACTAAAAGAAGAGTATAAAATCACGGATGCTAAATTACTAAGACACTCACTATTTGTTTTAGGGTTTGTAATACTACTGTTTATAACGCACGGCATGCTTCATATGGAACCGTCAATTGCCGCAATGGCTGGCGCTGCATTAATTCTTCTTTTAAGCGGTGCTGATATTACGGAAATTATGGAAAAAGAGGTTGAATGGGCTACATTAGTATTTTTCATGATGCTGTTTATTATAGTTGGAGCAGCTGTAGAAACCGGTTTTATATCCATGATAGCGACATGGGTTAAAGATTTATCAGGAAACAGCATGGTTTTGGCTATTATTTTTGTTATGTGGGTTAGCGCCATTGCGTCAGCAATTATTGATAATATACCTTTTACCGCTACAATGTTGCCAGTTGTAGCTTACCTTACACAAACCATTCCCAATGCGGGCAATACGCTTTGGTGGGCGCTTGCTTTAGGCGCATGTCTCGGTGGAAATGGAACGTTAATTGGAGCAAGTGCTAATGTTGTTACTGCAGGGTTAGCCGAAAGAGCAGGTTATCCTATGACTTTTGGATATTTCTTAAAAATTGGAGCTCCGGCAATGTTTATATCTGTTACTATTTCTATGATTTGGCTATTAATTGGAGGTTAAAATGAATAATTGCGATAAAAAAATAGTTCTTGTAGTAAAAGCTTCTGAAGTAGGAGAAAGAGGACTAAAAAAAGCTATTGATATTACAAGAGAAGAAGATTGCAATAAACTTTATCTGCTATTTGTTGTTGACCACGACTTTTTTTCGGGCGACGGTGCTAGCTATGTAAAATCTAAACAACAGGTAGATAAAGGACTTGAAGGTATAGGTGATGCTATTTTAAGAACAATGGAAGATATGCTTGAAGAAACAGATAAAAGCATAGAATCCCAAAGAGTTATACTTCATGGAAAAACGGCAGAAGAAATAATGAACTTCGCTAAAAACAATAAAGTTGATGTTTTAATTATACCCAAAGACCAAAGAGGACCTATAGAAAAATTTATCACAGGAGGGGATATAACACCCTTTATAGATGAAATTAAAAAATATGTAGACAAGGTTGTTGTGGTTGAATAGTTATTGACATAATAATATCTTTATGATAAGTTACAGCGAATTTTTTACTACATTCGGTTGGAGGTTGAAGGCATATGGTTGATTTAAATTCCACTGTTTTATTATTGCAAATGGTAGGCTTTCTCATCTTACTGTTTACTCTCAATATAATTCTTTATAAGCCTGTAATGAAGGTCGTTAGAGAGAGAAAACAGGTTATAGATGATATGCTTGCCCAAGCAAAAGAATTACAAGCTAAAGCTTCTGAAAATGAAAGCATCTACAACTCTAAATTATTAGAAGCAGAGCATGAAGCAAAAAGCAAATATAATGAAATCATAACATCGGCTTCTAAAGAAAAAGAAAGCATGATATCCGAAGAGTCATCGAAAGCAAGACAGCAAATAGAAAAAGAGAAAAAGGAAATTTCAGACTCTTTGGATAAGGAAATGGAGTTAGCAAAGCAGTACAGCGATGAACTATCTAATAAAATATATAATCAACTTGTTGCTTAAGGAGGAAAAATGAAGATTCTTTTTGGTTTTGTTTTTTTGGTTTTAATGCCTTTGGCAGCTTTTGCTTCCGAAGAAGGAGCGGTTAATCCTCATATGACATGGAGAATTATAGATTTTATACTATTTGCCGCAATAATATACTATTTTGTTAAAAATCCTATAGTAAATTTCTTTAAAGAAAGAAAAGAAACCATAAAAAATAGCTTTGAAGAGAGCGAAAAATTAAAGGAAGAAGCTGAAAAACTTCTAAAAGAAACAGAAGAAAAGCTTAATCAGCTTGAAAAGGAAACAAAACAAATTATTGAAACATTTTCATCTATGGCTGAAAAAGAAAGGGAAAATATACTTAAAGAAGCAGAGATTGCCATAAAGAGAATAAGAGACAGCATAGAAGAAGAAAAGGTATTTCTTTTAAACAAAGCAAAACTTGAACTTCTAAGAAGAATGACGCAAGAAGCTATAGGTAGCGTAAAGGAGAAATTATCATCCATAGGAATGAATGAGCATAAAGAGATTAATAAAAAATTCATAAGGAGTATCTCCCAATGATAGACAGAAAAATATCCATAAGATACGCAAGAGCTCTTAGTGAAATATGCAACGACAAAAACCTAAATCATAGAGAAGTATTGAATATTTTGAACTCCTTCAATATCGCAACTAAAGAAAACCCAGATTTACATGAGTATCTAAAGATGAGCATAATACCAATACAAAGCAAACTACACATCATAGATGAACTGTTTTCTGATAACAGCTCAGAGGTTGGAGTATATGCTAAAAACTTTATAGAATACGTAGTAAAAAGAAATAGGTTTTTGTTGCTTGAAGAGATAGTTGAGATATTTGAAGAATTAGTAAATAAAAGGGAAAATATATTAAAAGCAAGCGTTACAAGCGCCGTTGAACTTGATGAAATAACAAAAGACGAGTTAAGGGAGCATTTAGAAAAAGAATTTAATAAAAAAATAGAGTTATCATTTTCCGTAAATAAGGAATTAATAGCAGGCATAGTAATACAGATAGACGATGTTGTCTACGACGGAAGCGCAAGCACCTATCTTAATAATTTAGAGAGAAAACTTTTGAGATTGCCACTTTAAAAAGAAAAGAAGGAGGAAAAGTTTAATGCAAATTAAAGCCAGCGAAGTTAGCGACATTATCAAAAAAGAAATAGAAAGCTCAAAAGAGTTTATCGATGTTAGTGAAGTCGGTAGCGTTTTGAGCGTAGGTGACGGTATAGCAAGGGTTTATGGGCTTAAAAACGTTATGGCTAATGAGCTTTTGGAATTTGAAAACGGCGTTATAGGAATGGCTCTAAACCTTGAAGAAGATAATGTTGGTGTTGTTGTACTTGGTGAAGATAAGGATATTAAAGAAGGCGACAGGGTAAAAAGAACAAAAAGAATTTCATCTGTTCCTGTTGGTGAGCCGATGGTTGGAAGGGTTGTTAACGCCCTTGGCGAGCCTATTGATGGAAAAGGACCTATTGAAAGCGAACATCATAGAAGAATTGAAATTAAAGCACCGGGAATAGTACAAAGACAGTCAGTTAAAGAACCTCTCCAGACAGGCATCAAGGCAATAGATGCAATGATACCTATTGGAAGAGGACAAAGAGAGCTAATAATCGGCGATAGACAGATAGGTAAAACACAAATCGCTCTTGACGCCATAATTAACCAGAAAGATACAGATGTTTATTGTATATATGTTGCAATAGGTCAGAAAAGATCAACTGTCGCTAGAATACATAAAAAACTTGAAGAGATGGGCGCTATGGAATATACAACAATAGTTGCTGCAACTGCATCAGACCCTGCACCTTTGCAATATATCGCACCATATTCAGGCGTTACTATGGGTGAATACTTTAGAGATAATGGCAAACATGCACTAATAGTATATGACGATTTAACAAAACACGCTCAAGCCTATAGGCAAGTGTCTTTGCTTCTTAGAAGACCACCAGGAAGGGAAGCTTACCCAGGAGACGTTTTCTATCTTCACTCCAGACTCCTTGAGCGTGCCGCTAAATTGTCCGATGAACTTGGTGGCGGTTCATTAACGGCTTTGCCGATAATTGAAACACAAGCTGGAGACGTTTCGGCATACATTCCAACAAACGTTATCTCTATTACTGACGGCCAAATTTATCTTGAAGGCGACCTGTTCTATGCGGGTATTAGACCTGCTGTTAATGCTGGAATCTCCGTTTCAAGGGTTGGTGGTTCAGCACAGATTAAAGCCATGAAACAGGTAGCAGGAACAC
>Ga0256842_1001084_pt1 | contig 22592 bp, 22 predicted proteins | sample 4559240metaG_FD_185973 | JGI IMG/M metagenome (GOLD analysis project Ga0256842, IMG submission 185973) | Hydrothermal vent microbial communities from Guaymas Basin, Mexico - 4559-240 | ecosystem: Environmental > Aquatic > Marine > Hydrothermal vents | place: Mexico: Guaymas Basin | collected... | reverse complement strand
GGGGATAGAGGCGGTGATTGGGCACTTAAAGTCAGATTTTAGGCTTATTAGGAATTATCTTAGAGGGAGTATAGGGGACAGCATCAATTTGATGCTAGCAGCGGCTGCCTTTAACTTCAAAAAATGGGTGCGGGAGGCGGTAGGATTTTTATTTGCTCTTTTTGTCTTGATCTGGAATGAGCAATATGAAAAGCAATTGGGGCCGGTTGGAAGCTAAAACAGAGTTTTTCAGGGACGACTACTTACTAAAAATTTTAATTAATAGGGACAAGGCAGGAGAACTCCATTTCTCCTGGGCCATAGAGCCCTAAAAGGAGTTTGTTCCCTGCCTCCCTAATCCATGATAAGTTGGTTTGGCCTTTTAAGCCCTTGTCATCATGGAGGATTGGACGGGAGGCACATCCCCTGCCTTTCAACCCCAAAAACATTAAAAAGGAGGTAAAGAAGCCATGGAAAGCATCTTCGTCGGCATTGATGTTTCCAAACACTCCTTTACCGCCTGCGGCCTTGATAGCACGGCTAACAAGCTCTTTTCCTTCTCCGCTTCCATGGATAACCACGGCCTCTCCAAACTCCTTACTACCCTTAAACCTTATCCCAAAAACTCTATCCTTATAGCTATGAATCCTCTGGCTTTTACCACATCCCTTTGTTTTCCTTCCTCCATACTAGAAAATTTAAAACTCTGCTCCTTAATCCCCTCCTCATCTCTAATTACGCTAAACTCTCCATCAGAAAGACCAAAACTGATAAAAAAGATGCCTTTACCATTGCTTCTTTCCTTCTTAACTATCATAAGCCTTTGTATAAAGGCTTTCGCTCCCCTCCTTCTCAACAACTCAGAGATCTGACCAGAGAAAGAGAAAATATTAGCTGTCAAATTGCTAAACTGAAAAATGACATTGAAAAGCTCCTTTTTGTCACCTTCCCAGAATTGCCTAATCATATAAATCCTTTCTCTAAATCTATCCTGAATCTGCTTAAGTCTTATCCCTCTGCCCATGCAATTAAAAGGTAGTGCGGGGATGAAATTGTCTCTTTCCTTAATCCCTCTAAAGGCAGAAAACCTCTTATCTCTGCTCAAAAGATTATCTGGCTGGCAAAAAACTCTATTGCCCCTCAATGTGAAGCCAAAGAGTTCATCCTCTCTCAAACAATCTCTACCCTCATTTTCTTCTCTCAAAAACTTAAAGAAATTGATAAAATTATCCATAAATTTGCTCAAAAGCTTATTGCCTTTATGGGCATTGACCCCACTGTCTATGAATCTGGACAGTTTAAAGGGAAAGGTAAGCTCTCTAAAAGAGGCAATAAACATCTGCGAAGAGTTATCTGGCTTATGGCACATAAAGTAGTTAGATTTAATTCTGTCTTTAAAAGGTATTTTCAAAAACGTCTCTCTCAAGGTCTGCCTTTTAAAAAGGCCATCTTTGCTGTAGCTCATAAACTCGTTAGGGTTCTTTATGCCTTGCTTACTAAAAGGGTGCTTTTTAACCCAACTCATTGCTTATAGTTGACTCCTTAGTCTGTTATGTTGAGTTTGATAGCGGTGCCACTTTTGCCTTTCTTTAATAAAGAAAGTGCAAACAGGCAAATTAGGTGAGAACCTTACCCTATCCTTACCCCCTGCCAGGGCAAAACAAAAAGGCCAGCTAGGCCTTTCCTAACTGGCCCTTAATTCTTCTCTTTTTTCTGGCGCGCCCGGAGGGATTCGAACCCCCGACCTACGGATTCGTAGTCCGGCGCTCTGTCCAGCTGAGCTACGGGCGCATTCAGATATATTATAGCATCTTTTTACTTAAGTGCAACCCTTGAATACTACCCAAAATCCGCGATTGATATATAGTATTCCGCAAAAATTGATGAATTTCCTTTCCTCCTTACTTAAAGTAAATTATACGCCAGGGCCGAGGGCGACCAAGGGCAAGCCCGAAGGGCACAGCCTGCCCAAAGGGCGGGTCGGAACGAGCACAGCGAGTGAATACCCTTGACCGTATAACCGGGGTCCTGGCATATATTTTTAGGAGGAGAAAGAAAATTTGAGTCAATTTTACATCAACTTTTGCGGAATGCTATAAATTTAAAGGACTTTTTAATCTTGCCTTCTAAAGAGGTTTATGATAGGTTTAGGCCGACTTTGGTGGCGGAGGGGGAAAATGGGGTTTGTACGTGATGTTAACCGGCTTAAAGAAATTGCTAAAGAGATTAGAAAAGACATTCTTATTATGCTCAATAAGGCCGGTTCTGGCCATACAGGTGGATCTCTTTCGGCCGTTGAACTTTTAACTGCCCTCTTTTTTGGCAAGATGCGTTACAATCCACAAAATCCGAGTTGGCGAGAAAGGGATTATTTTATCCTCTCTAAAGGACACGCCGCGCCTTTGTTGTATGCTATTCTTGCTAAGTGCGGATACTTTAATCACGATGAACTCTATGAATTGCGAAAGATCGGCAGCCGTCTTCAAGGACATCCGGATTGCAAATTTACTCCAGGTATTGAGGTACCTACAGGTTCTTTGGGACAAGGACTTTCCATGGCTAATGGTATTGCCTTAGCCTTACGTCTAGATGGGCTACCCGGTCGCGTGTATGTGCTCTTGGGAGACGGAGAGGTACAAGAAGGACAAATTTGGGAAGCAGCTATGACCGCAGCCCACTATAAGATTGACAACCTCTGTGCTATTTTAGACAATAACCGTTTACAGATAGATGGGTGGACAAAAGACGTCAAAAACATTGAACCCTTGGCATCCAAGTGGAAGGCCTTTGGTTGGGCGGTTATGGAAATAGATGGGCACAATTTTGAAGAAATTTTAGCCGCCCTAGATGAAGCGGAAAAAATAAAAGGAAGACCTACGATTATCATTGCGCGTACCGTTAAAGGGAAAGGCGTATCTTTGTTTGAAAATAAGGCGGAGTATCATGGCGTAGCGCCAACCAATGAAGAGCTAGAGCTGGCCTTAAAAGAACTGGAAAACAGGGGGTAGAAATGAAAAAGGCAAGTTTACGTGAAGCTTATGGTCGTACCTTAGTAGAACTGGGCCGCAAAAATAAAGATATTGTTGTCCTAGACGCTGATCTCTCTGGGTCAACTAAGACAAAGATGTTTGCTAAAGAATTTCCAGAACGATTTTTCAATATCGGTATTGCTGAACAGGACATGATAGGCACTGCCGCTGGATTAGCTGCGGCTGGAAAAATTCCCTTTGCTAGCACCTTTGCTATTTTTGCTACCGGAAGGGCCTGGGAGCAAATCCGGCAATCTATTGCCTATGCTGGACTCAATGTTAAGATCGTTGCCAGTCACGGAGGAATTACCGTAGGGGACGATGGCGGCTCCCACCAGGCGATAGAAGACGTAGGGTTAATGCGCATCTTACCCAATATGACCGTAATTGTACCGGCTGATGCGATTGAAATGGAGCAAGTCATTAGAACCATCGCCGAATACTATGGTCCGGTATATGTCCGCGGAGCCAGAATAGATTTCCCAGTACTTTATGAAGGGAAAGACTATCATTTCAAGATTGGTAAGGGCGACATCGTAAGAGAGGGCAGTGATATAACTCTCATCGCCATGGGACTTATGGTACATCATGCCTTAGAAGCAGCTAATTTGCTGGCCTTAGAGGGAATTGAGTGCCGTGTGGTCAATATGTCTACCATTAAGCCCATTGACAGGGAGTTAATTGTTGAGTCCGCCGCAAAGACAGGAATTATTCTTACAATAGAGGAACACTTAATTACTAACGGCCTTGGCAGTGCTGTGTGTGAAGTAGTATGTGAAGAATATCCAGTGCCGGTAAAAAGATTAGGCATAAGGGATCGGTTTGGTATTTCGGGTAAACCTGATAAACTTCTCTCTTACTTTCGTTTAACGCCACAGGATATTGCTGAAGAGGTTAAAACAGTCCTGCAACGGAAGCCACGCTTGGTGCGGGCCATTGGTTGATAAATGATACAGTTTATCCATGTCTATAAGGCTTATTCGCCTGGATATTATGTGTTAATGGATTTAAATCTGCATATTAGAAAAGGAGAATTTGTCTTCCTCATTGGTCCCAGTGGTGTAGGAAAGACTACCTTTTTAAAACTCATCTACCGCGAGGAACTTCCGACAAAAGGAGAAATTCTAGTTAGTGGGTTTAATGTCAGGGTCTTACCCAACCACCGTCTGCCTTTATTACGCCGTAAAATTGGCATCGTCTTTCAAGACTTTAAGCTCCTACCCTATCTAAGCGTTTTTGACAACATAGCCTTGGTGCTTCAAATCCTAGGCTATCCTTATACCTATATTAAACAAAGGGTGTGCGAGCTTAGCGAGCAATTAGACCTAAAAGAGAAACTAAAAACCAAAGTAAGCAACCTTTCTACTGGTGAAAAACAACGGGTAGCTATTGCTAGGGCCTTGGCTCATCAGCCACCTTTACTCTTGGCTGATGAGCCTACTAGTAACCTAGATGCTAAGCGAAGTATTCAAACTATTGATTTATTTAAAGAATTAAACAAACTAGGCAGCACCGTTATTGTTGCTACACACAATCGTGATTTAGCCAATTTTGTTCCTTCGGCCCGAATGTTAGAGATTGGAAAAGGAAAAATTAAGGCAAAAATCTCTTAAACAATGCTTTCTTTTTGGTGGAAAAAGGTCTGGCAGAATATAATTCACACCCTTTGGTCACAAATTGCTTGTTTTTTGCCTACCACCCTTGCCTTAAGCACATTTGGACTGTTTATCTTGATAGGCATAAACTTCAATCTCTATCTCAAACACTGGCAAAGGAAAATACCCATTATTGCCTTTTTTCAAAACGAACCTCTAACAGAAAAAGCAAGAACAACACTGATTACCAAGTCAGAAATAGCCCAGATAGACTATATTTCATCCCAAGATGCCTTTCAAAGACTTAAAACATGGCTAAAAGGAAAAGAACTCCTTTTAGAAGGGCTTGATAAAAATCCCCTTTTGCCCTCCTTAGAAATCTATCTAAAACCTGCCTTTTACAAACTTGATTTTATCAATCATCTTGTTCAGGAATTAAAAGGCCTCCCAGGAGTGGCAGAGGTAGTATATCCTTCCTATCTCTTTTTCTTGGTAACAACAGGATGGCGTTTTCTTAAGCTTGTATTTTTGTTAATTGGTGTTTTTTTAAGCCTAGCCACGGTCTTTATTATTGCTAATCTCATTCGACTTCACCTTCAAAAAAGAAGGGAAGAAATCAAAATTATGCGTCTTTTGGGAGCAAGTGAGGGATTTATACAGGTGCCTTTTTATATTGAAGGCCTCTGGCAGGGAGTTATCTGCACTGGCGCCAGTATCTTACTCTTAAAAGGATTTTTCACTTGGATCAACGAACAGACAAAAACCTTGCAGATTCCTTTTACAATAGAGTTTTTTGATCTCTACCAAATCTTACTTTTTATTGGCTTTGGTCTTTTACTTGGTCTAATAGGCAGTTTTTTAGGTCTCAAAAAGTAAGATGATCAAAAATGCACTTAAGTTATTTTTTAATCTTTGGCTAGTATTTCTCCTTAGCTTTTCGGCTAAAGCTTCTTTAAGAGAAAAGGAGATTAAACTCCAGCAATTAAAAAAACAGATAAAAACCGTAAAGACCAAAATAATACAAAAAGAGCAGGAAGAAAAACGGTTAAAACAGGCCTTAAAAAATATTGAGCATCACTTACTGCTCTTAGAAAGCCAAAAGAAACAAATAGAAAAAAATATTACTCGTTTAAAAAAGGAAATTGAAACGATAGAGTCTCAAAAATTATTAATTGAAAGGGATCTTTCCCTTTGTCAAAAACGTCTTCAAAAAAGACTCCTTGCCATTTATCAATGGCAAAGAATAGGTTTTTTACATCTTGTTACTCGTCCTCTACCTCAATATCTGGTTCTTTCTTCTTACTTAGAACAAATAGCCAAACAAGACAAAGTCTTATTGTCTAAGTACACTCTCTTGCAGCAGAGATTAAACAAGTTGGTGTTCAGGTATAAAGAAAAAATAAATGAGCTTCAGTTTCAAAAAAACCATATAGAAAAGTTAAAGGTTCAAATTACGCAAGAAAAAAAGAAAAAGGCAAAGCTGCTTCAGCAGGCAAAAAGACTGAAGGCTAAATACAAAAGGAAAATGACCCAGCTAAAGAAGGATGCGGCGCGGTTGGAAAGAATTATAAAAGGTTTAAAAAAACAGCAATTACAAAAGAGGGTTAAAATCACAAAAGGCCAAATGCCCTGGCCGGCCAAAGGAAAAATCGTTGTTCCCTTTGGCCGATATAAAGATAAGCTTACCTCCACCTATCTTATAAGTAACGGCATTGAAATTAAGGTGTCACCCAACTCACCTTTTAAGGCTGTAGCTTCAGGGAAAGTTGTTTATGCGGATTGGCTACACAGCTATGGCAATGTGATTATCCTTGATCACGGAGGAGGATACTACACCCTTTACGCTCACGCCATTTCTTTGTATAAAAAGAAAGGGCAATGGGTAAAGAAAGGTGAGGTTCTAGGGAAGGTAGGCGAGGGTTATTCTCATTATGGGGCAACCCTTTATTTTGAGTTGCGATATCATGGAAAACCCATTGATCCCTTTGTTTGGCTAAAACCACAAGAGGGAGGATAAACTTATGAAAAAACGTATTGCCTTGTGGAGTTGTGTTTTTCTTTTATTGGTGCAAGTGGGATTTATCTACGGTTTTTCAGGTCTAAATTCATCTTCTAGTACTTACGACGAGTTAAAGCAATTTACAGAAGTTTTAGATATCATTCAGAGAAATTATGTCAAAGAACCTAACTCTAAAGAGTTAATTTATGGTGCTATTAAGGGCATGTTAAACGCCCTTGACCCGCATTCTTCCTTTTTAACGCCAGATGATTTTAAAGAACTACAAATAGAAACCAAGGGAGAGTTTGGAGGAGTAGGGATTGAAATTACTATTAAAGACGGATGGCTGACCGTTGTTTCTCCGATAGAAGATACGCCTGCTTATAAGGCTGGGATCAAGGCGGGGGACAGAATTGTCAAAATAGATGGAAAGTTAACCAAAGATATGAGCCTGACTGAGGCTGTAAAGCTTATTAGAGGGCCTAAAGGCACCAAAGTAACTCTGACCATTTGGCGAGAGGGGTTTAAAGAGCCTAAAGACTTTGTCATTACAAGGAGTATTATCACCATCAGAAGTGTCAAGGCTAAAACCCTAGAACCTGGGTATGGGTATGTTCGCATTACAAGCTTTCAAGAAAATACCACTTCAGAATTACAAAAGGCTCTCTTGCGTTTAGAAAAGAAAAACAAGCCCTTAAAGGGGATCATTTTAGACCTACGTAACAATCCAGGTGGACTTTTGGACCAGGCCGTTAAGGTAGCCGATGTCTTTTTAGACAAAGGGCTAATTGTATATATTAAGGGCAGAAAAGAACGGATGGATTTTAAGGCCCATCCTAACAAGCATACTCATGCCTATCCCATCGTCGTTCTTGTCAATGAAGGCACAGCCAGTGCTGCTGAAATCGTAGCTGGCGCCTTGCAAGACCAGCATCGGGCCCTGCTCATCGGCACTACTACCTTTGGTAAAGGCTCTGTTCAAACCATTATCCCTCTTGAAGATGGTTCGGCCATCAGGTTAACTACTGCCCTTTATTATACTCCCAGTGGGCGCTGTATCCAGGCCACAGGTATTAAACCTGATTTGCTCTTAAAAGAAGGAAAGATCACGGAAGAAAAATCACCTCATCCGATTTTACGGGAAAAGGATTTAGAAAGACATTTACAAGCCCTAGAAAAAAGAAAAAAAGATGGAAAAAAGAACGAACCTAAAGATTTTCTTATAAATGTAGGTTTGCAGATTTTAAAAAAGTGGGATGTGCTTACTCATCTCAGATATAATTAATGGCTACTAAGCAAAGAAAAAAGACCAGCAGGAAAAGAAAGAAGGTTACTTATAAAAAGATATGGTTTTCTTTTCTCTTAGGTATCACCTTGGGTATAGGCCTCCTTAGTATCCTTCTTTTTGTAGCCCACAAGTTGTTAACAAAAAAGACAGAGAACATTACTTATGAAGATTTCTCTTGTCTCCACCTTGAAGATCAAATCCTTTTAATAACCCAAGAATTGGAGAGACAGTTTTCTCAAATTGGGATAAAAAAGTGGCAGGAAAAGGTTACTTCCAGGATCTGGGGGAAAAATACATATCCCTTTATTGAGATGGAAATAAAAAAAGGCAAGGAGCTTTCTTGGGTTCAAATAAAAAAGGCTTTATTAGAACTGGTCCAAAGGCAAAGGGAGATTAGCTTTCAGTTTACTTCCTTTGGTCCTAACACCTGGGATATATATCTAGCCTGGCATGGTCTGATTACCCATCATCTTATCTTTAAGCCCAAAATTTCCATAAAGTCAACTTATAGGGAAAAACCTCTGGTCGCCCTGATTGTGGATGACATTGGCTATAAAGAAATGATCGTTAATCAGTTTTTGGCCCTGGACATTCCCCTCACCTTCTCCATTTTACCCTACTCTCCTCATGGACGGCAAATTGCAGAGAAGTTAAAAGATAAAAAAGGCATTGACCTTATGCTCCACTTACCATTAGAGGCCAATGGGCATCCTAAATTAAACAAACAGCCGGGGATGTTACTTTTAAGTATGTCCCCTGCCCTTATAAGAACTAAACTTAAACAAGACTTAGCGGCTGTGCCTTATATAAAAGGGGTCAATAACCACATGGGCTCTAAGTTTACCCAAAATAAAAAATATATGAAGCTCATCCTAACTGAGATTAAACAGCGCCATTTGTTTTTTGTGGATAGCCTTACTACAAATAAGTCGGTCGGCTATAAATTGGCTAGGCAGATGGGCATCCCGGCCTTAAAAAGGGACATCTTTCTAGATGCCACCAGGAACATAAACGAGATTAAAGCTCGCATAGGAACCCTAAAAAGGTGGGCCAGAGCCAAAGGAAAAGTAGTCGTTATTTGCCATCCATACTTACCGACCCTAATGGTCCTGAAAGGAGCCCTACCAGAGCTTAAAAGAGAAGTCAGATTTGTTACGGTTTCTAGTTTGTTAGAACACAATGGGCTTTTATCTTCCCGTATGTCCAAAGCCTCCTGCTGCCCTTTCTGAGGGTGGTAATTCATCCACCAATTTCCACTCTACCCTTACCACCGGGGCCACAATCATTTGGGCAACGCGATCTCTTGGTTTAATAGTGTATTTTTCTCTTCCCAAATTAATAAGGGGCACTTTTATTTCTCCCCGATAATCAGCGTCAATTGTACCAGGGGCATTAACCATGGTAATACCGTATTTAGCTGCTAGACCACTGCGTGGGCGAATCTGCGCTTCATAGCCAGAAGGTAAGGCAACAGCAATGCCAGTAGGGATAATCACGATCTCTCCAGGCAAGATGGATACCTCGGTCTCTATGGCTGCCGCGATATCCATCCCTGCTGCCTGGGCTGTCATATAAACTGGAAGGGAAACACCCTTTCGCAAGAACTTTATTTGAACAAAAACTTTATTGGGCATGATAACTAGAAAATCATCTCTTTTTAGCTACTCTTTCCCTTTCTTATCTTTTCTCCCTTTTTTCGTAAATGAGGAGGTGGACTCAAGGCCGCCTTACGGCTTAGCTTGATCTTTCCATCATCCCCTACTTCTAACACCCGTACAAGCACTTCATCTCCTTCTTTAAGAATATCACTTACCTTCCGCACCCGTCGGTGATCCAGCTCAGAGATGTGGACAAGCCCCATAATTCCAGGCAGGATTTCTACTAATGCACCAAAATCCATCAATTTTTTGACTTTGCCAATATAAAGTCGTCCTACCTCTATATCCTGCGTAACCTGTTTAACCATCTCTGAGGCCTTCTGGATGGCCTCATCGTCGTGGGAAATAATATGAACCTTTCCGGTTTCCTTGATGTCTATCGTCACCCCGGTCTTGGCAATGATGTCCTTAATCACCCTTCCACCAGGCCCAATAAGGTTGGCAATCTTTTCTGGCTCAACATCCACAATAGCAATCCGTGGAGCATAAGGTGAAAGGGTAGGCTTGGGCTTGGCCAAGACAGCTTCCATCTTGTCCAGGATAAAGAGTCGCCCTTCCCTGGCCTGAACAAGGGCCTGCTGTAAAATCTCTTTGCTTACGCCCTCTATCTTTATATCCATCTGAATGGCCGTAACGCCTTCTCTCGTGCCAGCAACCTTAAAGTCCATATCACCACAGTGATCTTCATCCCCCATAATGTCCGATAGGATCGCTACCTTATCTCCCTCTATCATTAGCCCCATAGCAATGCCTGCCACCGCCTTCTTTACGGGTACACCGGCATCCATAAGGGAAAGAGAACCTCCGCATACCGTGGCCATAGAAGAAGAGCCGTTTGATTCAAGTACTTCGGATACTACCCGAATAGTATAGGGAAATTCCTCTTCCGTAGGCACCACTGGTTTTAACGCCCGCTCGGCCAGGGCGCCATGCCCAATTTCCCTGCGGCTTGGACCTCTAAGGCGCTTGACCTCGCCTACACAGTAGGGAGGAAAGTTATAGTGCACCATAAAGGATTTAAAACTCTCTCCATAAAGGGCATCAATCTTTTGCTCGTCAGCCGAAGTACCTAAAGTCGTAACGGCCAATACTTGGGTCTCTCCCCGTTTAAAAATGGCTGAACCATGTGTGCGAGGAAGTACTCCTACCTCACACGTAATAGGCCTAATATCTTTAAATCCTCGGCCATCAATACGTTTCCCTTCTTGTAGAACCTTTTGGCGAATAAGTTGCTTTTCAAACTCCTTAAAGATGCCCTTTGCCTGCAAGACGGCAGTTTCATCAAGCCCTAACTCTTCCACTGCCTGTTTAAATATCTCCTTAAGCCGTTTGTGTCGTGGCAATTTTTCGGCAATAGTCAGGGCCTCTTCCATTAAGGGTACATATCTCTGCAACTTTTCTACCAACTCAGCTGGCCTTTCTGGTGGAGCAACAACTAGTTTTTCCTTGCCTACCGCCTGCTGCAATTCTTTTTGGAGTTCCAATACGGGCTTTAATGCCTCGTGCGCTACAAATAGACCTTCTAAGACCACCTCTTCAGGCACAAACCGTGCCCCACCCTCTACCATCACAATGCCCTTTTCATGACCAGCCACCACGATGTTAAGCTCGCTTTCCTCTAGCTGCGAACGGGTAGGGTTAATCACCCACTCTCCGTTAATCCTCCCTATTCTGGCCGCCGCAATGGGAATAGAAAAGGGAATGTCGGAAACAATCAAGGCGGCTGAGGCCCCAATGACGGCCAAAATATCCGGCTCATTCTCTTGATCTACCGATAAAACAGTCGCAATAATTTGCACTTCCCTAGCAAAGCCCTCTGGAAATAAGGGCCGAATAGGCCGGTCTACCAACCGGGCCGTCAGAATCTCATGGTCGCTTGGACGACCAATTTCCCGCTTAAAGAAACCACCAGGAATTTTCCCAGCGGCATAAGCCATTTCTTGGTACTCTACCGTTAGGGGCAGGAAGTCAACGTCAGGGATATCTTCTTGGCTCATAACGGCCGAGACTAGTACTACCGTGTCTGCATATCTTACCAATACCGCCCCATTGGCCTGATTGGCTACCTTACCGTAGATTAAAGACAGAGGTCGCCCCTGCCACTCAATCTTCACCTCTTTTTCCATTGCCTTACCTCTAGAATTACTTTCTCAAACCAAGCCGTTCAATTAACCGCCGGTAACGTTCAATGTCTTTTTTCTTAAGATAATTTAAAAGCTTCCTCCTCTGACCGACAAGTTTTAAAAGGCCTCGCCGCGAATGAAAATCTTTCTTATGTACCTTAAAGTGCTCTGTTAAGTATTGAATACGTTTGGTTAAAATGGCCACCTGTACTTCAGGTGAACCCGTGTCTGAAGGGTGTAACCTAAATTCTTTAATTATCTCTTGCTTTTGTTCTGGAGTTAACGCCATTTCCTATCCTCCTTTAAGATGTAACAAACACCCTTACCGGGCGTAATTGCACACCGTTTTTTACTTGTTTAGGTTGTAATAAGGCAATCAATTTTTTTTCTTTGTTTAAGCCACGAATTAGCGGTTTTGTCAATTTCTCAGGCCAAAAAATAAACCGTCCATGTTTTACCCAGTTTTCTTGCTGTTCATCCAGAGTAATAGCACTTAAGTGTTCTAAGGCCGTATTGATATCCACAAGATAGTCCTGCCACCGGTCTTTCCTAACAGCCTCCCTTAAAAATTCAAGGCTAATAGCCTTTTCTATAGAAAAGGGCCCTGTCCGCAAACGTCGTAGCCGGGCCAGACACGCACCACAGCCCAATTTTTTCCCTATATCGGCACAAAGGGTTCTTACATAGGTACCCTTAGAGCAAGTTACCGTAAACTCCACCTCCGGCGGCTGAAACTTTTTTATTTGCAAATCATAAATTTCTACCTCGCGCGGCGGCACATCTATCTTAAACCCCCTGCGTGTCCACTTATAAAGGGGAATACCTCCTACCTTAATGGCCGAATAAGGAGGAGGAACCTGCTTTATCTTGCCCTTAAATTTCTCCATTACTGCAAGGAATTCTTCTAGACTTACTTCTATATTTTCGGTTACCCTCAGGGGCTTGCCCTCAATGTCCTGAGTATCGGTCTCTAATCCTAGTCGCATGGTTACTTCGTAAGTTTTCTCCATGTCTAAAAAGAACTGCGCAATTTTGGTCGCCTTGTTGATAAAAATAGGTAATACTCCGGTGGCCAAAGGATCAAGAGTGCCCCCATGACCGATCTTCTTTACCCTCAGCCACTTTTTAATTTTCTTTACCACCCCAAAAGAGGTAATTCCAGCTGGTTTATCAATGATTAATACTCCCGCATCCTCCACCTTCTATCCCCTGATCAAATACAAATTCTAATCTCGGCATAAACTTCAACCGCACACGTCGGGCCAATTCCCTTTTAATAAGGGCATGAGCACTCTTAAATCCCCGCAAGACCTTTTCTACATCTCCTTGCATTGTCCACACATCAAAAAAGACCGTTGCTAGTTTCAAATCATCGGAAACCTCTACACGGGTAATAGTCACCCCTTCCAAACGCGGGTCTCCTACTTTTCGCATAAGAATATCAGCAATCTCCCGCTGAAAGATTTCAGCAATTCTAACCGAACGCACATATCTTCTCATAAAATGTTCTTCTTGTTGAAAATTGAATGAGTTCAAAATCAGCATCTATCACTTCGGCTAAGGCAAGTTTCTCAATAAAAGCAAGCACTTTATCTAAAGAGTTATTTACAACATCGGCATTTAAACCCACCTGACACATGCCAAGATGAATAAACTGCCAGTTGTCTTGTGCCTCTACCTCGGCAATGGAAATGTTAAACTGCTTTTTCACTCGCTCTACAATCTGGCGAATAACGCTTCTTTTTCCTTTTAAAGAGTGATTTTCAGGGATACGTAAAAGAATTTGCCCTACCCCTACAACCATTTTTATCTCCTAGGCCTGTTTTTCAGGCTGGGAGGCAAACTCTCTCTTTACCTCTTCCACCATATAGGCCTCAACGATATCATTGACCTTTATATCCTGAAAATTTTCAAAGCTCATTCCACATTCATAGCCAGCAGCTACTTCTTTTACGTCTTCTTTAAAGCGCTTCAGAGAGGCCAGTTTGCCATCATAAATAACCACACCTTCCCTTAAAATACGTATTTTGGCCCCGCGTTCAATCTTACCATTAGTTACATAACAACCCGCTACCATCCCCACTTTGGGCACTTTAAACAACTGTCTTATCTCTGCTTCTCCTATCACCTTTTCTCTGTATTCAGGCTCAAGCATACCACTCATTGCATCTTTGACGTCATTTACTAACTGATAGATGACATTGTAAAACCGTACATCTACTTTCTCCCGCTGGGCCAACTCTTTTACCTTAGCACTAGGTCGCACATTAAAACCAATCACAATGGCATGTGAGGCAGCGGCCAAGAGGATGTCTGACTCCGTAATGGTTCCAGTGGATGCATGAATAATATTAACTTTCACTTCATCAGTACTTAATTTCTGAAGGGCCTCTCTAATGGCCTCCACCGAACCCTGAACATCTGCCTTGACAACTAATTTTAACTCTTTGACCTCGCCCTCTTTTAGTTTTTCATAGATATTTTCTAAACTGATGCCTCCTGCCTTAAGTAAGGCAGCTTCCCGCTGTTTTTGTTGTCTATATTGACTTACTTCCTTAGCGAGTTTTTCACTTTCTACCACTACTAACTCATCTCCTGCCTGGGGAACACCAGAAAGACCTAAAATTTCTACCGGCATAGAGGGCCCAGCCTTCTCAACCCGTTCTCCCCGATCACTCATCATTGCCCTTACGCGACCATACTCCAAACCACAGACAAAATAGTCCCCTACCCTCAGGGTACCTTCTTTCACCAAGACCGTAGCCACTGGTCCTCTGCCTTTATCTAAGCGGGCCTCAATTACCGTCCCCCTTGCAGGTTTATTCGGATTGGCCTTTAATTCTAAAATCTCAGCCTGTAAGAGAACTAATTCAAGTAAGTCTTCAATACCTATCTTCTTTTTGGCAGAAATTTCAGCAAATAGTGTCTCACCACCCCACTCTTCAGGAATAAGTCCAAGTTCTGCCAGCTCCCTTTTTACGCGTTCTGGGTTGGCATTAGGTTTATCTATCTTATTAATCGCTACCACAATGGGCACGCCGGCCTCTTTGGCATGGTTAATAGCCTCTCTTGTTTGCTCCATGACTCCATCATCGGCGGCCACGACTAAAATAACAATGTCTGTTACCTGCGCCCCGCGTGCCCGCATGGCCGTAAAGGCCTCGTGCCCTGGGGTATCTAGAAAAACAATCTCTCCTTTGTCCAGTTTTACATGGTAAGCACCAATATGTTGGGTAATACCGCCTGCCTCCTGGGCCGTAACATTCGTGTGTCTAATCGCATCCAAAAGAGAAGTCTTACCATGGTCTACATGTCCCATCACTGTAACGACCGGTGGCCTGGGCTTTAGGTCTTCAGGTTTATCTGGAATAGGTTTAAGAAGTTCTTCAACAACTATTCCTTTCTTCACCTCATAGTCAAACTCGCTTGCTACCAAGGCCGCTGTTTCATAGTCAAGGGGCTGATTAATCGTAGCCATAACGCCAAGTCCCATCAGCTTTTTGATAACCTCGGCTGCCTTTACTCCCATGGCCTTGGCCAATTCAGCCACGGTAATGGTTTCACCCATTTCAATTCGTCTTTTACTGGGTTTAGGTGGAACGGTAATGGGTTTTGGTTTTTCCTCTTTAGGTTTCTCTTTCTTTTCCTTTTTGGCCACTGGGGGCTTGGGAGGAATAGGCTCGGGTTGAGGTACAACAGGCTCTTCTTCCTCCTCCTCTTCAAGCATTTCAATAACAATCTGACGGTGTTTTCTGCGACGGAAGGGCTTTTTCTTTCTTTTCTTTTCTCCAAATTCTTCTTTTTCTTTTGCCTTTTTCTTCTTTTTAGGTTTCTCTTCTTTTTTTTCTTCAGGCCTTTCAGGCTCCTTCTTTTCTACAGGTACTTTAGGAACAGACTCTGGCGGCATGGCCTCTTTTTCTTTCTCTTCTTTCTTTACTTTTTCGGCCTCTCCTTCTTTGATTTCTTTAGAAACCACAAAAGCAGGCTCTTTCTTTTCTTCTTCTGGTTTAATTTTAACTTCTTCTTTAGAAGGGACAGCTACTTCTTTTTTAACCTCTGGTTTTTCTTCGGCCTTCTTTACTTCAATCTCCTCTGCCGGGCTTTCTTCCGTTTTCTTTTCTTCTACCTTTTTCTCTTCTACCTTTGGCCGCTTACGGACAATAACCTTTTTCTTCTTAACCTCTCCCTTTTTCTCTGAAAAGGCCTGTTTAACTCGCCTTACTTCATCTTCAGTAAGGGCACTCATATGGCCTTTTACGATAATGCCTAATTCTTCCAAATGATAAAGGAGTTCTTTACTGCTAAGATTTAACTCTTTAGCTAACTGAAATACCTTAACCTTTGCCATGCTCGCCCCTTTTAATTACTTCCTCTATTTCCTGTCTTAAGGCCAGCGCCGTTTCTTGACTCAAGGGCTGGCGTAACGCCCGTGCAAGCCTTTTCAATCCTTTTGAGGTAGCCAATTTTTCTATACACTCTCCTCTAAAGCAAATATACGCTCCCCTACCGGGCAAACGTTGCCTTTTATCTAATCCAATTTTTTGCTGAAAGCAAGTAATACGGATCAAATTTTTCTTAAAATCTTTACGTCCACAAAAAATACACGTCCTTATGGGATATGACTTATTCTTTTTTCTCACTGTCTTCTGCGGCTACTTCCTCCTTTCCAGCATTCATAAACTGCTGGGCAGCGGCGATCAACGCCTTGGCCTTTCCCTCTTCTATTCCAATCTCGGTTAATTCTTCTACCTGGGTTTGAGCCAAATCTTCAGCCGATTCAATTTCATTTTGGGTAAGCAGATCTGCTAATTCTTTGGTCATGCCTTCTACTTTTAACAAGCTTTCATATTTCAACCGTTGTATCTCTTCATAGCGGCTCTTGCTTCTTACATCTAATTTCCAGCCGGTCAGTTTTGAAGCCAAACGTACATTTTGTCCCTGGCGCCCAATGGCTACGGAAAGCTGATCGTCAGGCACAACAATTTCCATGGCCTGTTCTTCTTTATCTAGAATCACACGTAACACCTTGGTTGGACTTAAGGCATTACACACAAACTTGGCTGGATCCGGATCCCAGGGCACGATATCAATCTTCTCTCCCTTAAGCTCCCTAACCACATTTTGCACCCGCGATCCCCTAATGCCTACACATGCACCTACAGGATCTACATCTGGATCTTGAGACACGACCGCAATCTTGGCCCGGCTACCAGGCTCTCTAGCAGCATTGATAATCTTGACAATTCCTTCGGCAATCTCTGGCACCTCTAAGGTAAAAAGGGCCACCAAAAAGGCAGGATGAGTACGCGTAAGGATGATCTGAGGCCCCTTGGATTCTTTTTTTACATCTAAGATATAGGCCCGTAATCTGTCCCCCCTCTTAAAGTTATCCTTTTCAGGAATAATCTCATCCCAAGGCAAAAGGGCCTCGGTCTTCCCCAAGTTGACAATTACTCCCTCTTTATCCAGCCTTTGCACGATACCATTGACTACCTCACCTTTTCTATTCTTAAACTCTTCATAAATGGCCTTCCTCTCTGCCTCTTTCATCCGTTGTAAAATGACCTGCTTAGCGGCTTGGGCGGCAATACGGCCAAATTCATTGGTATCCAATCTTACGCCAATGCTATCACCAATCTCTACATCACTATCTAATTTCTGGGCCTCTTTTAAGGCAATTTCTCTAACAGGATCTGTTACCTCATCAACCACGGTTTTAAAAAGGTAGACATCTACCTCTCCTGTTTCCTCGTTATACGCTACCTCTATATCGGCCTGCTGACCATATCTCTTTCGGGCCGCCGACCGAATGGCCTCTTCTATGGTTCTAATTAGATATTCTTTATCGATCCCTTTATCCTTGCTTAATTCCTCAATAACTTTTCTCAGTGTTACTGGCATACCGCAATCTCCTAAAATTCATACTCTAAGTTCGCTTTGGCAATGTCTTTAAGGGGAATACTCATTATTTTTCCTTCTATTTCCAAACTGACGATGTCCTCCTCTAAACCAAGTAACTTACCTTTAAATTCTTTTTGTCCTTCTATCTTTTGGTAAGTTTTAATACGAACCAATCTTCCTTTATACCTCTCATAATCCTTTATTTTCTTAAGTGGTCGTGTCAAACCAGGAGAAGAAACCTCTAGAGTATAAGGCGTATCAATAGGATCCTCTACATCCAAAATCGCACTCAACTGTTGGCTCACGACGGTGCAGTCATTAAGGGTAACCCCTCCTTCTTTATCAATGTAAATGCGCAGAACCCAGCCTCTTGTTTCCCGTTGGAACTCAATGTCCACTAACTCTAAACCTTCACTCTCTAAAATAGGAGTAACTAAACCTTCTACAATGCCAACTACCTTTTCCGTATATGCACTCAAAATAGACCTCCTAATAAAAAAGTGGGCTTAAGCCCACTTAAAATTCCCGGCTATGGAGCGGGCGACGGGATTCGAACCCGCGACCACGAGCTTGGGAAGCTCGCACTCTACCGCTGAGTTACGCCCGCTTCACAGCTAAAATATAATTTATTAAACCTTACTTGTCAACTAAGGTAGGGAAATAGGCCCCCCTAACCCCTACACCCTATACTCTTTTTCGCTCCCATTGCCTTTTTATTCTAAAAAAGTTAATTTTTAAACATGCGGGGTTATATTGGTTTTGACATCGGGGGAACGAATGTAAGGTGCGGGATTGTTTTGGAAAATGGGCAGCTTGTCGGTTTTTATAAGGAAAAAACAGAAGCAAAAAAGGGTGTTAAAGAAGTTATTAAGAAGATCATTTCTTTGATAGACAAAGTTAAGGGTGAACATCCAGAGGTTGAAATTGCTGGTGTTGGCATTGGTATAGCTGGTATCTTGAAACCAGCCAAGGGAATTGTGTGTTTTTCGCCTAATTTACCAGGATGGCGAAATATTCCTCTACTAGATTGGCTTAAGAAAGAGATTCCTTATCCAGTTTTTATTGAAAATGACGCCAATTTGATTGCCCTTGGCGAGGCCTGGCAAGGAGCAGGAAAGGGGAAGGAGAATTTTCTCCTTCTTACCTTGGGCACAGGTGTGGGGGGAGGGATTGTGGCTAAGGGGAAATTATGGTCCGGGGAAACCAGTGGGGCAGAAGTTGGCCACATAAAGATTGACCCAAAGGGCGAACGCTGTCTTTGTGGACGCAGGGGATGCCTTGAAACCTATGCCTCGGCTACCTGGCTTATTCGTCGGGCCTATCAGCATCTTAAAGCAGGCATGCCCTCACTTTTAAATAAAGATAAGGAACTAACGGCCAAAGACATCTTTACGGCCGCCCAAAGAGGTGATATTTTAGCGCAGTATCTGTTTGACCTTGCAGGCTGGGCCCTAGGTATAGGCATTGCCAATTTGTGTAATATTTTAGGCTTCACTACGGTAATTATTGGAGGTGGAGTTAGTAACGCCTGGAATGCCTTTATCGGACAACTTAAATATACCCTTGCCCATGAAGTCTTAGCCGTGGATTACGGAGAGATAAAAGTTCTCAAAAGTCAGCTAGGGAATATGGCTGGCATTTATGGAGCATGTTATTTGGCAAAACAAAAGCTGGCGAATGGTCAATAGCTGATAAGAAGAACAAAATGGAAGAGTAGGGATAAAATTATTATGGACATCAACAAAATCCGCAATTTCTGCATCATAGCCCATGTAGATCATGGTAAGTCTACGTTGGCCGATCGCATTTTAGAATATACGGGGGCGGTGCCGCCAAATAAGATGCGAGAGCAGTTTTTAGATCGCATGGAGCTTGAAAGAGAACGGGGGATTACCATTAAGGCCCAAACGGTGCGGCTTAATTATCAAGCAGAGGACGGAAATACCTATATTTTAAACCTGATTGACACCCCTGGACATGTGGATTTCTCTTATGAGGTCTCAAGGAGCATGGCCGCCTGTGAAGGGACGATCCTTTTAGTAGATGCAGCTCAAGGGGTAGAGGCCCAGACAGTAGCCAATGTCTATCTGGCGATAGAGCAAAATCTAGAAATCATCCCCGTCATCAATAAAATTGACCTGCCCAGTGCTGATCCAGAACGGGTAAAGAAAGAAATAGAGGACATTCTAGGTCTTGACGCCTCTTCTGCTATTTTAACGAGTGCTAAGTTGGGCATCGGCACAAAAGAGGTGTTAGAGGCGGTTATTAAACACATTCCTCCACCTAAGGGAGATCCAGATGCCCCTTTGCAGGCCCTGATCTTTGACTCCTGGTTTGACACCTACCAAGGAGTGGTAACCCTTGTGCGTATCGTAAGTGGTACGCTTCACTTGGGCCAGAAGATCAAACTTATGTCTTCAAATAAAACCTATGAAATCTCAGAAATTGGTGTGTTTACACCCTGGCAAACCCGGCTGGATAAATTGGGACCAGGAGAGGTAGGCTATATCAAGGCCGGTATTAAGACCGTGCGTGATGCCAGAGTGGGCGATACGATTACTTCAGCTCACAAACCGGCCTTACATCCCTTACCTGGGTTTAAGATCGTGCGGCCTGTTGTCTTTGCTGGACTCTATCCCACTGATTCGGGTGAATATGAAGAATTAAAAGAATCTTTAATTAAATTAAACCTAAACGACTCGGCCTTTGTTTTTGAGCCAGAAACCTCGGCTGCCTTGGGCTTTGGTTTTCGCTGTGGTTTTTTGGGATTGTTGCATATGGAAATCGTGCAGGAAAGACTTGAACGGGAGTTTGGCCTTTCCGTGGTGATCACAGCCCCTTCTGTCATCTATAAAGTAGAAATGACTGACGGCAAGACGATAGAGATTGATAATCCCTCTAAACTCCCTCCACCAGTTAAGATCAAACGCATCCTAGAACCTATTATTCGGGCAGAAATTCATGTTTCGCCCGAATTTTTGGGCAATGTGATTAAATTATGCGAAGATCGTAGGGGAATCCAAAAAGAAGTGCGTTTTATCAGCGAAAAACATGTCTTTTTAACTTATGAACTACCTTTTAGCGAGGTAATTACCGATTTTTATGATATGTTAAAGTCGGTCTCACGCGGTTATGCCTCCTTTGACTATGAAATCATCGGTTACAAAGAAGCACCTTTGGTCAAGCTGGACATTCTGATTAATGGTCAACCCGTAGATGCCCTTTCCATTATTGTGCACAAAGATCAAGCCTATTACAAAGGTCGTTGGCTGGTCTCACGGCTTAAGGAGGTTATTCCGCGGCAGATATTTGAAGTCGTCATTCAAGCCGCCATTGGCAGCCGGGTAATAGCCAGAGAAAGGATCCCGCCGTTGCGTAAGGATGTAACGGCCAAGTGTTACGGCGGAGACATTACGCGCAAGCGTAAGTTACTTGAAAAACAAAAGGAAGGGAAGAAGCGCTTAAAACGATTAGGAAAGGTAAATATTCCCCAAGAAGCCTTTTTGGCCGTATTTGCGAAAAACAAATAACCTTATTGTCTTACCTTTTAAAAAAACAGGCTCAAAAGGCATGCTTAAAGGTCGCTAAAGAGAAGGAAATTGATAAGAAAAATAGAGGTCTAGGCCCTTCTCTTTTACATACCTTTGTACCTGGGGTGGAGCCTGGTAGGTAACTAACACAGGAAAGACTTCTTGGCCAAGCAATTCTTTGATTTCATTAAGAGTCTTTAAAAACTTATCCACATCTTTCTTTTTAAGCTGGGTTTTACACTCTCCTATAATCCATATTTCATGTCCATTCCTTTCTGCCTTTCCAATGATATTTATCTCCACATATCTGCCCGGTGCGATTTCTATATAATCTCTTTTAAGGGGAGAAATTAGTCTTATACCCTTTTCCCTTTCAAGCAATGGAGGAAGCCCGATAAAGGCTCTGTCTTCAAGTAAATAACCGACTGTATGTGCCAAACCACCCAGCTGCTCTCTGGTCTTTCTGTGCTCGCCAATAAGTTTTTTGAGCTCTTGCTCGGTCTTTTTCTGTGCCTCGGCCAGCTCGTTAAGTCTTTGCTCGGTCTTTTTCTGTGCCTCGGCCAGCTCGCTAAGTCTTTGCTCGGTCTTTTTCTGTGCCTCGGCCAGTTCGTTAAGTCTTTGCTCGGTCTTTTTCTGTGCCTCAGCTAGTTCGTTAACTTTTTCTGTAAGGGTATCAAGTCTTTGCTCGGTCTTTTTCTGTGCCTCAGCCAGGGCGTTAAGTCTTTGCTCGGTCTTTTTCTGTGCCTCGGCCAGCTCGCTAAGTCTTTGCTCGGTCTTTTTCTGTGCCTCAGCCAGCTCGCTAAGCCTCTGCTCTGTGTTCCTTTGTGCTTCGGCCAGCTCTTTTACGATTGCTTTTAATTCATTAAATTCCTTCTTGGTAACGCACTCCTCCCGCTGACGCTCAAGCTCCTCCAGCATCTTAAGAAGCACATGCCGCAGCTTGGGATCTATGTTTTCCAACTCTCTTATAAAGGCTATGCTAACTGGCATCCTTTCATCCTGCAAAATTCAAATGATTTCTATAAAAGATAACCTATACTCTAGGAAAAATCAAGGAATGAATTTTCCCAAAATCCGCGATTGATTTATAGTATTCCGCAAAAATTGGTGAATTTCCCTTCCTCCTTACTTATAAAAAGTATACGCCAAGGCCTCGTTATAAGCGAGCGGAGACGCTATAATTATGATTGGGCTTGAAGAAAAGATATATATGTTTTTCACCTTTTAGGTGAAAGGCGTTTTTTTAAAAAATCGCTTTATTACAGCCCACTTGTAGCTCTGTCGGAGGGTAATTGGGGATTTTGCTTTTTTGAGTGTTTACACATTCGTTATTATAGATTAGATTACATTGCAAAGTACCATATATTTAGTCATCCCTGAAAAACGCTCTAAGCTACCATTTTATCACACATTTTTCTTGAAATAAGGCTGACAAAAATGCAAAGATATGCTAAAAATCAGTTTAAAACCTTGCAATTTGGGACATCAAA
>Ga0256842_1001083_pt1 | contig 22595 bp, 25 predicted proteins | sample 4559240metaG_FD_185973 | JGI IMG/M metagenome (GOLD analysis project Ga0256842, IMG submission 185973) | Hydrothermal vent microbial communities from Guaymas Basin, Mexico - 4559-240 | ecosystem: Environmental > Aquatic > Marine > Hydrothermal vents | place: Mexico: Guaymas Basin | collected... | reverse complement strand
GACGGGATGTATAACATGGGGTTTGAGAGAAATAGATTGTAATAGATTGTGAAGTTTTGGAAGAAGTGGGATAAGTATTTATTATCAGATTGAAAGGTATGTTGATGGCTGAAAAAAAGCAGGATGGTATTATTATAAAACTAAAACAGGGGATTGCAGGGATATGTATCTCGTTTTTGGGCATTGGAAGTATGCTAATCAGTATAACAGTGATGGGGAAATATTTGATGAGATGTATAAGATATGGCGGAGAAATTCGTTATTCATGGAATACGGAGGTAGCAATAGCATCTGGATTACTTTTTTTTCTATTTTTGTTGGGGGTAGTAATTTTTATAAGTTTTCCCTATTCCATTGAGGTAAGGAAGGAAAACCTTTTGCTTAAATATCCATTTTTTAGGATAACTATTCCAAATGAGATTGTAAAAAGGGTTGTAGTTAAGGAATCTTTTGTTGATTGGTGGTATGAGAATTTTATTCTTCCTGATTGTTTTTCAAATATTTTTCTTGGAACGGATATATATGTAGTTTTGTCAAAGAGGAAGTTTTTTTTAAAGACTATTTATCTTCGGTATGAGTGGATAGTTGATAGAGGAGAATTTTGTCTTCTTGATGAGTTGGTTAGGTTTTATGAGAGGTTAAATCAGGAGAGAAATTCAGGTGATTGATTTTAAATTTAATTTCCAGATAACTTTGAAAAGAGTTGCAATTCTTTTCCTACTAAATCTTATTGGTATGGCAATAGGGTTTGTAAGGTTAAATGAGATGGATCCCCATGGATATAAGAGGCGTTGCTTAAGGCATTTCTTCAAAAGTGGTTTTCTAACATGCCTGCTACAATTAAGTTGACATTGTCATTAAATCCCTTGAAAAAGATTTTTCCATTTGATACTTTATTTTACTGAATCTTTTTGGAGCGGGATCTTGAAAGACCTTTTGTTGTTTCTAATAATTTATCCCTTTTTAAAGGTTGTGGAATTTCTTCCCTTAAGTATTTCCAATGAACTGTGCAGATTTTCTTTAAAACTTCTTTTACCCTTTGTTAAAGACAGACTTAAAATTGCCCAGAAAAACTTAAGCATTGCATTTCCCCAAAAAAGCAGAGAAGAAATTGAAAAAATTGCAAAGGAAAGTTTCCTGAATTTATCTGAGGTTTTAGCCTTTACAATAAAGATGCCAAGATTTAATTCACTTGAAAAAATTGAGAAATATGTGAAGATAGAAAATTTTGAAGAAGTTGAAAGAATAAAGAAGGAGAAGAGAGGATTAATACTTGTCTCCGCCCATTTTTCTCTCTGGGAGATTATGCCCCTTATCTGTTCTTTAAAAGGGGAAAAGATTTATTTTTTTTACAGGAAATTGGACAATAGATTTTTCAATAATTATATTTTAAGGAGAAGGTCCGTGGTTGATAGAATGATTCCCCTTGAAAAAAGGGGAAATATAAAACCCGTTTTAAAGGCTCTAAAAAATGAAGACATTGTTGGAATTTTAATGGATCAAAATGTTTTGAGAAAAGATGGTGTTTTTGTGAATTTTTTTGGTTTAAAGGCTTCAACTTCTCCTATTGCTCCCTTTCTTGCTAAGAAAACAGGTGCTGCAGTTATTCCTGTTTTTATAATTCCCACAGGTAAGAAGTTTAAATATAGAATGAAATTTTTCCCGGAAATAAAAATTGAGAGGGGAAATACACTTGAGGAATACTTAACGAAAAACACCCAGAAAATCATGGATGTTTTTGAAGAAGTTATCAGAGAGTATCCCGAATACTGGATGTGGATTCATAAGAGGTGGAAAACAAGACCTGAAGGGGAAGAGGAAATCTATTAGGTGGGAGGTTTAAATGGATTTTATCTTGAAGGTTATAAAGGACATCAACTCCTTTGTGTGGGGCCCTCCCATGCTATTTTTACTGGTGGGAACAGGAATTTATCTTACCATTTCCCTTAAGGGGCTTCAATTCAGAAGACTTTTATACTCCCTCTATCTTGCCCTCATAAAGAGGAAAGAGGATTCCCCTGCTGAAGGGGATATTTCCCACTTTGAGGCCCTTATGACTGCTCTCTCTGCAACTGTTGGTACGGGAAATATTGTTGGGGTTGCAACCGCAATAATGTACGGTGGCCCCGGTGCCCTTTTCTGGATGTGGATAACGGGACTCTTTGGAATGGCAACTAAATATTCAGAGGCTTTACTTGCTGTAAGATTTAGAAAGAGCAATGAGAAGGGGGAAATGGTTGGGGGACCCATGTATTATCTCACCTATGGTGCCAGGCAGAAGTGGTTAGGGGTGCTGTTTGCAATTTTTGCCTCAATTGCTGCCTTTGGGATTGGTTGTATGGTTCAGTCAAATTCAATTGCCTCAGCGCTCAGTGATAATTTCCACATCCCGCGAATCTGGGTGGGAATTGTAATTTTTGTGGCAGTCGCCCTTGTTATAATTGGGGGAATAAAACAGATTGGAAAGGTTACCTCTTTTTTAGTTCCCTTTATGATATTCTTTTATATTATTGCTGCGGTTGCAGTCATCGTTTTAAATATTGAGAGGGTGCCCTCTGTCCTTGGAGATGTTGTAAAATACGCCTTCACTCCAATGGCTGCCGTTGGGGGAGGGATTGGGTTTTTAGTGAAAAATGCCATCAGGTATGGAGTTGCAAGGGGGGTTTTTTCAAATGAATCGGGACTTGGAAGTTCTCCAATAGCGGCAGCAGCAGCCCAGACTAAAAAACCGGTTACACAGGCACTTGTGAGTATGACCCAGACCTTTATAGATACAATTGTTGTCTGTTCCATGACTGGAATTGTGATTTTACTCTCAGGTTTGTGGAGCAGTGGAAAGTTTGAGGGGGCAAAACTCACATCTGAGGCCTTTAATCTGGGTTTAGGATCAGGTGTTCTGGGTTCACTTGTGGTAAGTGTTGGACTCATTCTTTTTGCCTATTCTACAATCCTTGGCTGGAGTTATTATGGGGAAAAGTCAATAGAGTTTTTGTTTGGAAACAAGGTGGTATACCCTTATAGATTCCTTTTTTGTATTTTTGCCTTCCTGGGAACAATTTTAAAGATAGAATTTGTCTGGCAACTTGCAGATACAATGAATGGGCTTATGGCTGTCCCCAACCTGATCGGGATTTTAATCTTAAGCCCCATAGTTTTTAAAGAGAGCAGGGAGTACTTTAAAAAAACTGTTTAAGCCATCAACTGGTATGTGAAGAAGTTGTGGTCTGTTATTCATTTCATAAACTATTTCATAGAGATTTTTTCTCAAAATTAAAAGGGAAAGGATCTTTATATCCTCTCTGGATGGAGAAATTTTTATTGTAAGGAAATATTTTGAAATAAAGGCCTCTGTCATCTCATTAAAAGAGGAGTGCTTTATTCCAGAGATACTTATGAAATAGTCAAAAGACCTGATCATACCTGAAATATCGTAGAGTATGGGGAAAAATTGATTTTTAAATAGTATGGGTTCACCCTCAAAATCTGTTATGTAAAAATTTCTTCCATCATAAATTATTTGTTCAAGATGGTAATCTCCATGGATTTGTGAGAGGGGAAAGCGTGTTTTTTCTACATCAATTTCTCTGACAGATTCAATTAACTCTTTTATCTCAGGTAAATTTTTTTCAACTTTTGCCTCACACTTCTTTAATATTTGCTCAACATCTCCAATGAGAAAGGTTTTAAATCTTTCATCTAAATTTTTTACCCACCTTCTGGTTAGACAGATGTGGAGATTTGCAGTTAAATCCCCTACTTTTTTTATGATATCAATTATTTCTTTTTTTCCTGAACCCATTAAATATTTCCAGAGGGTTTTTCCTGTATCTATTTTTCTCAGGATTAAAAATAGGGGGAATTCTTTCCCATTCGCTTCATATGAGACAGTTCCAAGATATTCAGGTATATTTTTAAAACATCCCTTTATCTCTTTTAATATCTCTCCTTCTCTTTTTGAGTGGGGATTAAGTTCCCTGTAAAATTTTATAAAGAGATTTTTCCCTGTCAAAATTGTGTTTGTGGTTAAATCTTTTTGTGAAGTTAAATCCTTAAATTCTTCTGGATCTATTTTTTCTCCCCTGTAGAATATCCTGCCATTTTCACCATTTATTTCCCCTTTTGAAACGATGTCTATTAGTAGTTCCTTTTCCCCATCTCCATTTTTAAAAATGGGATAGACATTTTCCCCATTTATTTTTAAAAATAACAATTCATTTTTTGTCAGGGCAATGCGGTCAAAAATTTCAAGGGATTTTATTTTTTCCGATTTTTCTCTGAAAAACCTCTCATTTTTTAATTTGCCTATAATATCATTTAGATTTTCCATAAGGTGGATGATAAATTATTTTTCCGATATTTTAAATCTTTTTTATGTAATAATATTTATTAAAAATTTTTTAGGGGGTTTAGTTGAAGGTAGTTTATTTTACAAAGGAATATCCTCCATGTATCTATGGTGGTGCTGGAGTCCATGTGGACTATCTTTCAAGGGAAATGGCTAAACTCTGTGAGGTCGAGGTTAGAACCTTTTGTAAAGAATCTGATGTCGGGGATGTGGAGATTTTAAATTCAGTGGTGTGGAGAGATATTTTTGAGGGCAGTAGTGATAAATATTTAAAGTCCCTTGAAGTCCTCTCAGAGGGTATCTCCCTTTTGAGAAAGCCCATAGGAGGGGATATAATCCATTCTCATACCTGGTATACAAATCTTCCGGCACTTTTTGGAAAGATATTATTTGAAAAGCCTCTTGTCTTAACCCTTCACTCCCTTGAACCCTTAAGGGTGTGGAAGAAAAATCAACTTGGCGAGGGTTATAACTTAAGTAAGTGGATGGAAAGAATAGCGGTTATAAATAGTGATGGTATTGTTGCGGTCTCAAAATCTATGAAAGAGGATATAGTAAAAATTTATGGGATTTCAGAAGATAGGGTTGAGGTTATTTATAACGGAATAGATGAAGAATTTTTTAAGCCTACTTATAATAAGGATATACTTTTAAAGTATGGGATAGATCCAGATTCACCCTATATTTTATTTGTGGGAAGAATTACAAGACAAAAAGGGCTTGATCTATTGCTTGAGGTATTTGAAAGGGGGGATTTCGGAAATTTACAACTTGTAATGTGTGCAGGGGCGGCTGACACCGATGAATTGAGGATTGAAATAGAAAACCAGGTAAAAAGGATGATTTCTAATGGTAAGAGGGTTTTATGGATTGAAAAAATGGTGCCCAAAGAGGATCTTGTGGTTTTATATTCCCACGCTATTTCATTTTGTTGCCCCTCAGTTTATGAACCCTTTGGGATAATAAATTTAGAGGCCCTTTCCACGAACACTCCCGTTATAGGTTCTGCTGTGGGGGGAATTGTGGAAATAGTTGAGGATGGTGTGGATGGATTTTTAATTCCCATTGAGGTTAAAAGAGGTGGAGAAAAGGGATTTGTGGTATTAAATAGGGAAGAGTACATCAGGAAGTTTGGGGAAAAGATAGAGTTCTTTTTGAGAAATCGCAGTGTTTCTTTAAAGATGGGGAGGATGGGTAGAAAAAAGGTTGTTGAAAGGTTCTCATGGAAGGTGGTGGCCAGAAATACCTTTTTGTTTTATAAAAGGATTTTAAAAATTTAATTTTTTTATTATTATAAAATATGAAAATCTATTATGAGAGGTGATTCATGGATAAACTCATAACGCTGGATAGGTTTATTTTGGAACAGGAAAGGCTTTTCCCACATGCCACCGGTACCTTTACTGGATTAATTCAAAACATTGCTTTTGCTGCAAAGGTGATTTCCAGAGAGGTTAATAAGGCAGGGCTTGTGGATATTCTCGGATACACTGGTTATAAGAATGTGCAGGGAGAAGAGGTGCAGAAATTGGATGTCTTTGCGAGGAATGTTTTATACAATGCCCTCTGCCACACGGGTCAACTCTGTGTAATTGCAACTGAAGAAGATGAAAATATAGTTCCCATCCCTGAGGAATATCCCCAGGGAAAGTATGTGGCACTTTTTGATCCCCTGGACGGCTCTTCAAATATAGATGTGAATGTAAGTATTGGGACCATTTTTTCCATCTACAGGCGAATATCAAAGGCAGGTCCCGGGACAGTGGAGGATTGTCTTCAGAAGGGAACAGAACAGGTTTGTGCTGGATATATAATATATGGATCGAGTACCATGCTTGTCTATACCACAGGTGCCGGCGTACATGGATTTACCCTGGATCCATCAATCGGGGAGTTTGTACTATCTCATGAAAATATGAAAATACCCTTGAGGGGAAAAATTTACAGTGCAAATGAAGGAAACTATAAATATTGGAAAAAGGGAACCAGAAAGTATATTGACTATTTAAAGTCCTCTGACAATCATTTGAAAAAACCTTTTACTTTGAGGTACATTGGATCTTTAGTGGCTGATTTTCACAGAAATTTATTAAAAGGCGGTATCTTCTTATATCCAGAAGATACAAAGGATCCCAAGAAACCATTTGGAAAATTGAGACTGCTGTATGAAGCAAATCCCCTTGCCTTTATTATTGAAAACGCGGGTGGAAAGGCAAGTACTGGATATGAGAGAATTCTTGATATTAAGCCAGAAGATATTCATCAAAGGGTTCCACTAATCATTGGTAGTAGGGAAGATGTTGAACTCTATGAAGAATTTGCCAGAGAAAATGTTGAGAAGTAGAGATTTAAGGGGAATTCCCCTTAAATCTCCCATCTCATAAGGCCTGCCCCCCATGTAAAACCTGCACCAAAGGAGGCAATCAATACATAATCTCCCTTTTGAATTCTTCCCTCTTTTGTCGCTTCATATAAGCAGATTGGAATTGTGGCTGAGGTGGTATTTCCATATTTGTCAATATTTATTATAACCTGACTTTCATCAAGCCCCATTCTCTCTGCAACGGATTTTATAATTCTCATGTTTGCCTGGTGGGGCACATAGAGTTTAATGTCCTTTGGGGTTAAATTGTGTTTTTCAAGTATCTCAATTGAGACATTTGCCATTTCCTTTACTGCAAATTTAAAGACCTGTCTTCCGTGCTGGTGTACATAATGCATCTTTTTATCCACTGTCTCATGTGTAGGGGGATTTAAACTTCCACCCCCCGGCATATATAGAAATTTTCCGCCACTTCCGTCAATCTTGCATATAAAATCTATTAGTCCCACTTCATCTTCTTCTGCTGGTTCAAGAAGGACTGCCCCTGCCCCATCTCCAAAGAGAACACAGGTGGCTCTGTCAGTGTAATCTATAATTGAAGACATAACCTCTGAACCAATTACCACAACCCTATCATGTACACCTGTCCTTACAAATTTTTCTGCTGTAGCCAGTGCGAAAATGAATCCAGAGCATGCAGCTGAAATGTCAAAACCCCATGCGTTTTTTGCCCCGGTCTTTTCCTGTACCCTGCAGGCTGTTGACGGGAAAAACATGTCCGGTGTGACAGTTGGGATTATTATGAGTTCTATATCTTCCGGTGTGATCCCTTTGCTATTGCATAGTCTTTTCAGGGCTTCAGATGCCAGATCTGAATTTGCCACACCCTTTTCCACAATGTGGCGTTCTCTTATGCCTGTTCTTTCTAAGATCCATTCATTTGATGTATCCACCATCTTTTCAAAATCTTCATTTGTCAAAACTTTTGGAGGAACATACATTTCAACGCCGCTGATTTTTACTTTTCTATTCAATTTTTACTCCAGTTAAAAAAAATAAAGAATTTTTTAACAAAAAAAATCCCTTTAGTAAATAAATTTTTATTGTAAGGAATAATTTTTGTTATACTCAAACTTAATTCATCTTTTTAATTTTTTTTACATCATAACAATTTCAAACATGGATAAGGTAGATATTGAAATTATAAATTCTTTTTTATCTGGTGATGAGGAGAGTTTTGATTTGCTGGTTAAAAGATGGGAAAAGCCACTATACATATTTATTTACAGATATACAAAAAATAGAGAGGATACCCTTGAGATACTTCAGGAGACATTTGCCTCCGTATATAAAAATTTAAAGAATTTGAGAAACAAAAATCTCTTTTCGGCGTGGATTTATAAAATTGCCCTGAATTACTGCAGAATGTTTAGCAGGAGAGAGAAGGTTTCTGAAAGAAGTGATCCCCTTGAAGACAATGAAGGGAATGTAAGGAAGGAGAGGGACTACTTCGGCAAAAGTGAAAGTGCCCTGAGACCAGATGAAATTCTTGAAAGAGAAGAAATTGAGAAAGTAATAAATAGGGCCCTTGACAGATTGCCTTATCTTCAGAGGGAAGTGATAATTTTAAAAGAATTTTCTGGACTTAAATTTGTTGAAATAGCAAAAATATTGGGAATACCTGTGAGTACTGCAAAATCCAGAATGTACCTTGGACTAAAGAATTTAAAGAGAGAAGTTGAAAAAATTTTAAAGTTTGAAGGAAATATCTTAAAAGGGAGTGAAAAAAATGAAAAGTAAAATACCTTCTTCCATCTTAGGAGGATATCTTTACCATGAGATTTCTGACTTAAATAGGGAGAGGGTTGAAAAAATCTTGAAGGAAGATGAGGATATTAGAAGGGAATTGGAAGATATGGTGGAGTTCAGGAAATTTCTGTCAAAGGCAAATGAAACTCCAGTCGGGGAAATAAATTTTAAGTTTAAAAGGCCTCCTTCTGTTAAGAAATTTAGAATAACAGGCTTTTATAAAATTGCTGCAATTTTTCTTCTATTTCTTTCCATAACACTTCTTTTGATGGGTATTGAAGTTAGTTATACCCCACAGGGGTTTTCCATGAGAATAATTCCCTTCTGGATGAAAAGTGAACAAATTGATAGGGATAAAGTTTTAGCGGAGTTAAGAAGGGATATGATTAAAAGGGATATGGAAAACAGGAAAGAGTTAAATGATGCCCTCTGGAAACTCTATTCCAAAATTGAGTCAGAGAGAATGGCGGATAAAATTATGTTTCGGGAAAATATTATTCAGATGAGAGATATTCTTTTGAATGTTGCAGATAGGGATGGAATGTATAATACAATATATTTCAAATCGAAATATAAATTAAATAATAAAATTCCCCATTAGGGAGGTAAGTGCGTGTTCAGAAGAAATTTGTTTTTATGTCTTATTTTTTTGTTTTTGACAATTTCAATTTACCCCACAAATTATAAGGGCTTAAAAAAGGAAATAGATATCTTTTCCCAGATTTTAAATACCTCATTAAAGGAAAGTGTGTATCATCCATTGCTTGTGTCCGATCCCCCCCGCGGTGCATATCTGGATGGATATGGAGTTGTCTTTCATGCCACGCTTAACTTAAACAGGATATCAATTCTTGCTCTCAGTTCCAGGGGGAATAAGAAGGTATCTCATGGTGATTCAGATGTAAAAACTTTAATTGCTAAACTCAAAAGAAATGTTGTGGATACCATATCCCAATATGGAAATGGTTTTAAGTTGTTGCCTTCAAATGAGAAAATTTGTATAATAATACACGTGTTAAAAAGAAATCTGATGGAAGGCAAAAATCTGGATAAAGTTTTGGTAATTGGCGTGAGGAAGAAGGATGTGGATAGTTTTATAACCAAAAATATAACCTTTGAAAATTTTAAAAAGAGGATAAAATACATTGAGTATTAAACTTCAGGAAATCAAACAAAAAAAGAAAATAGGTGAAATTCTCCTTGAAAAGGGATTAATTTCACCTGAAGAATTGAAAACTGCTTTAAATTTTCAGAAGAGCACGAATGAACGTCTTGGAAGGATTTTGGTTGACCTCGGGTACATCTCGGAGAAGGATTTATTGAAGGAACTAAGTACTCAAATTGAAGTCCCGCTCTTTACGGAAAGTTTGATACCGTCTGTACCTATCATGGAGGAACTTTTTTCCATTAACTTTATGAAACACAATAAATTTGTACCCATAAGTTATGAGAATGGAGTTTTAAGTATTGCTGCTGTTTATCCCAACGACTATACACTTGTTAACACAATAAGGCAACTCACACAACACGAGATAAAAACCTATCTTGCCTCTGAAAGTGAGGTCAATGATCTCATCAACAAACTCTACGCAGAAGGTGGCACTGAAATGGATAGGTTGATTGAAGGAATGGAAGGTGGTGAGGGAGAAATTGATGACATAGAGCAGTTAAGGGATATGGCTTCTGAGGCACCTGTTATTAAACTTGTAAATATGTTTTTGCAGAGGGCAGTTGAAAGTAGAGCAAGTGATATCCACATTGAACCCTTTGAAAAAGAGTTAAGGGTGAGGTTTAGAATAGATGGTATTTTACACGATATAGAAACTCCACCGAAACACCTGAAGGCAGCAATTATTTCCAGAATCAAACTCATGGCAAAATTAAACATTGCGGAAAGAAGGCTTCCTCAGGATGGAAGAATAAAAATCAGGATTCTGGGTAAAGAAATAGATCTTCGTGTTTCCACACTTCCCACACTTTATGGGGAAAGTGTGGTTATGAGGATTCTGGATAGGGGTAGTAGTAAGGAATATAAACTTGAGAAGTTGGGCTTTTTGCCTGATATGTTGAAACAGATTGATTCTCTCATAAAAAGGCCCTATGGAATGTTTTTGGTGACAGGTCCAACAGGTAGTGGAAAATCTACAACTTTATATGGGGCTCTTAAAAAGATAAACAAATCTGATAAAAAGATAATTACCATTGAGGATCCTGTGGAATATCAGATAAATGGAGTTAATCAGATTCATGTAAATCCCCAGATAGGCTTAACCTTTGCAAATGGTTTGAGGTCAATTGTCCGTCAAGACCCCGATGTGATAATGGTTGGAGAGATAAGAGATCTTGAAACTGTGGAAATTGCAATAAGGGCTGCACTTACTGGACACCTTGTCTTTTCCACGCTCCACACCAACGATGCGCCGGGGGCAATAACAAGACTTGTGGACATGGGAGCTGAAGATTACCTGATAGCCTCTTCTGTGCTTGGGATTCTTGCTCAAAGGCTTGTGAGGGTTATCTGTGAAAATTGTAAGGAACCTGTGAAGGTTGACGATAAAATCCTTGAAGAGTTTGGTTTCCCACCAGGTACTATCTTGTATAGGGGCAGAGGTTGTAGAGAGTGTGCAAATACTGGATATAAGGGAAGAATTGGGATATTTGAGTTGATGGTGATGACGGAAGAAATAAGGAAATTAACCGTAAGCAACGCCCCTTCTTCTGAAATAAGAAAAGTTGCCAGAGCCCAGGGTATGAGGACGCTTAAGGAGGATGGCCTGTTGAAGGTTAAAGAAGGTATAACAACTCTGTCTGAAGTTTTAAGGGTTACTCAGGATATTTAAGGAGTTATTACATGCAGGTATTTTTTTATAAGGCCTTGAAGGAAAATGGGCATGTTGTTGAGGGATATCTTGAGGCAAAAGACAAGACTGAAACCATTGTGAAACTTCAAAATATGGGATATACCCCAGTTAGAATTGTTGAAGGTGGTAAGGAGAAAAGACTTTTTCAATCCTTTTCCCGTAAAAAAAAGATAAAACAGAAAGACCTATTGATGTTTACTCAGGAGTTGTCCACCCTTTTGAATGCAGGACTTCCAATTGATAGAAGTTTGATGATACTGCAGGATATAACTGAAAGTGAAGGATTTAAAGAAACAATAAGGGGCATATTAAATGAAATTAAGGGGGGTAAATCCCTTGCGGAGGCACTTGAAAAGTATCCCACTATTTTTCCTAAAATATATGTGAATATGGTAAAAGCGGGAGAGGTTGGCGGAGTTTTATCTCAGGTTCTAAATGAATTGACTGGATTTTTAGAGAGAGCAAATGAACTAAGAACTTTTTTAATAACTTCTATGATTTATCCCGTTATTATTTTAATAATGATGATTGTTTCCCTTCTTGTTATGTTCTTATTTGTAATTCCCAAATTTGCAAATGTGTTTGAGACTTCAGGTATGCCAATACCCTTTGCCATGAAGGTTTTAATGACCATAAGTGATATCTTTTCTCTCTATTGGTGGGTTATTATACTTATCATAGGTGGGGGCGTCACCTGGTTTAAAAGGTGGAAAAACACAAAAAGTGGCAAGAAAAAATGGGATGAAAAACTCCTGAGGTTTAAGGCCATTGGAGATTTGATAAAGAAAATAGAAATAGAAAGATTTGCGAGGACCTTTGGCACCTTACTTAAAAATGGAGTGCCAATGATAACTTCTTTAAATATTGTCAAAGAAGTTATAGACAACGTTGTAATCAGTGAGGCAATAGAACCCATTAAAAACAGTGTGAAAAAAGGTGAAAGTCTTGCAAAAGCCATGAAACAGGCAGATATTTTCCCGCCACTTTCTGTACATCTTCTTGAGGTTGGAGAGGAAACCGGGGATATCTCTGGCATGTTAATTCAGGTTGCTGACATTTTTTCAAGGGACATAAAGGTGGAAATAAAAAGGTTTATAGGAATTTTAGAACCTGCAATGATTGTTTTTCTTGGACTTGTGGTGGGAGTTATAGTTATGACAATGGTTGTTTCAATATTTAGTATGACAGAAATCTCTATTTAAATTTTTTAAAGGAGAAGCATATGCAGGAATTAAGGGACAAAAGAGAGAGAAAAAAGTTGGAAAAAGGTTTTACACTGATGGAAATCATGGTTGTTTTGATTATTATTAGTTTGATTGTGGGAATAATTGGTCCGAGAATTTATAAGAAGTTAAAACAGGGAAGAATTATAACTGCAAAGGCACAGATACAGAACCTTGAGGCGGCATTGATGGATTTTAATGCTGATATGGGGAGATTCCCAACCACTGAAGAAGGTTTAAATGCACTTGTGCAAAATCCGGGGTCTGATATGTGGTCTGGTCCCTATTTGAGCAAGAAAAAAGTTCCAAAGGATCCCTGGGGTAGAGATTATATATATGCGTGTCCTGGCAATCACGATACCCCCTATGACCTTTACTCTAAAGGTCCCGATGGGCAGGAAGGAACGGATGACGATATCTGCAACTGGAAGTAGAATCGGGAAGTGGAAAGGTTTTACTCTATTTGAAGTTGTTGTGGTTCTTGTAATAATTGCCCTTGTCTTAACCATAAGTTTTCCAATGGTATCAAGAGCACTTCAAAAGTCAAATGTCAGGGCTTCGGCAAGGGATGTGGGTACTTTTTTAAAATATGCAAGGGAACTTTCAATTTCTCGGCAGGAGATCCTGGGCGTAAAAATATTGAAAGAGGAAGGAAAACTGGAACTTCTGGATACTTCAGGAAAGATAATTAAAAAGGTCCATCTTCCCCAAAATGTGTTTTTTTATAAAATAGCGGTGGATGGGACAGAAGTTAATGAGGAGGGAAGAATCTGCTGGTTTTATCCAGATGGGAGGGTTCCCGGATTTGCCATTATTGTTAAAGATAAAAATGGATATCAAATAAGATTGAAGAGTGATATTTTTAGTGGCTTTGTCAGGATTGTAAAACCTGGAGATAGGGATTTCAAAGATGAAGTATTCTTTAGATAAAGATGGCTTTTCACTTCTTGAGGTTGTGATTTCAATAATACTTGTGGGGCTTGTTGTCGGTGCAATTTTTGATGGATTTTCCATTTCTTTGAGAAATATCTCCAAAATGGATGTTTACAATACAGCTGTTCAATACGCTCAAAATAAAATGAATGAATACTTATTGGACGAATCCATCTACTCAAGTGGCTCAGATTCTGGATTCTGGAATGATAGATTCAGATGGGAGGCAACCTTTGAAGCCCACGATATTGACGATTTAAGGGTGGATAAAAGTAGGCTTTCCACGCGATTACTTTATATTAGGTTGACTGTCTATTACAAATTTATGGGCAAAGAGAGGCAGGTGAAACTTTTTACAATAAAACTTGTACCTAAACCAAAGATAGGGCAAGAGGGATATTTTTGATGTTGAACAGGAGAGGTTTTACACTACTTGAAATGCTTGTGGCAATGACAATTTTTGCCATGCTTACAGTTATTTTGTATGAAGGATATTATTCTACTTTTAAACTCTGGAGCAAAGGAGAGAAGAGAATTTACCAGATAGAGAGAATGAAAAATGTATTTTTAATGATAAGGAAACAGATTATTTCCATTTATCCTGTTCAACCTGTGGAAGAAGTTGTTGATGAAAACCTGCCGGAGGGGGCTGTTGGTGTTCCCAGGGCAAATCAGCCCCCCTTTTTTAGGGGTAATTCCCAGAATATGATGTTTGTTACCATGTCTCCAATAAGGATAAATTCAATATCGGGACTTTCTCTATGTCTGTATAGGGTTGAACCATCTGAAAATGGGGGGCTATCTCTTGTGGAGTATGAGAGTCAATATACCGGAAGTGTGAACTTAACTGGTGGTTTCTTCATTCCACCTACGATTAAAAATTATAGGAATGTGCTTCTTGATGGACTTGAATCTATTAATTTTAAATATTACGGGAAGGATCTTTCTCAAGTGAATGTAGTACCCCGGGATAGAATAAAAAAGGAGTGGTATGATTCCTGGGAAGTTGTTGAAAAGAGCAATTTCCCATCAGCAGTAAAGATATCTTTTTTGTTTAAACCAGATGTAAAGACCCTTTTTAAAAGGGGAGATCTACTCATCCCCATAAGAAGTGAGGGGCTTATTTATGGAAGAATAATAAATTATAGAGGAAAGCGTTAGAAATGGGGAAGAGGGGAAGTGTTATAGTATTACTTTTGTGGATATTGGTTGGGTTAAGTATTATGGCAATGAGTTTTGTCAGGATGGTCAGGGTTGAGGCAAATACCACTGCAAACAGTATGCAACTTACAAAGGCTTACTATCTTGCACAGGCTGGTATAAATTATACAATTTATAGATTACTTGTCTATAGACTTGAAAATGCCGTTTCCATGAGAAGAGATGAGTTTAAGGGATTGAAACCCCTTGATATTGATCTTGGAAAGGTTATAATGAAAACAGATTATGGTGATGTTACAATTGAGATAAGTGATGAAAATGGGAAGATAAATGTAAATCTTGCGGATAAAGAAACTCTATATAATCTTATGCTCGCACTTGGCACCACAGAGGAAAGGGCGGATATTATAAGTGATTCCATTCTGGATTGGAGGGATCCAGATGACAACTACAGACCCAATGGTGCCGAGTCAGATTACTATTTAACTTTGGATCCCCCTTATATGGCCAAAAATGGCAGATTTAATGCTATGGAAGAATTGCTTCTTGTAAAGGGTATAGATAGAGATCTTTTTTATGGAAGGGTTGCCATGGATGTAAATGGAAAATTGGTGAGGATAATTGGCCTTAACAAATGTCTAACTGTTTATGGAAATGGTAGAAGTATTAATGTCAATACTGCCCCTGCTCCTGTCCTTCTTGCAATTGGTTTTCCACCGGATGTGGTTAATCAAATTGTAGAAGAGAGGACGAGGAAACCATTTTTAAATAGGGAGGATTTTTCAAATAGAATTCCTCAGGCACCGGGAATGCAGATGTTAAAGGCTCCAATTTTAACGCAGCCGCCATTGAGAAGTGCCTTTTATTCTTTGATATCCACTGCTAAAATTAAAAATTCCAGGATAAAAAAGACAATTTTTACTATAATAAAGTATGATGCCTTTTCACCTACAAAGGTGAGAACGGTTTATTGGAATGAAAATTATTTTACACAGGATTAGGAGATATGTATTTAAAAACTGTTATTTCAATTCTTTATTCTGAAGCAGAGTTAACCATTGATGTCTTGGGAAAGACTTTTAAAGGTGTCGAACTTATAGGTAGGCATACCGTAAGTTCAATTTACAACAAAGAACATCTTTTCATCAGGGGTGAAATTGAGAGTTTTCTTGAAGAGTTTAACATTCCAAAGGAAAACATAATCGTTGGAATTACTCCTGACCAGGTTGCTTTTAGAAAGATATCCTTGCCTCTTGAAGTAGAAGAAGAACTTGAAGATGCCATTTCTCTTCAGATAATGAATCTTGTTCCCTCCGATCTTACAGATTTCTATGTGGAAAAAATAGTTAGAAAAAATGAAGATGGAAATTGTTTTGATGTTTTTCTCTTTATAATTCCGAGAGAAAAGGTTGAAACCATCCTCAAATTTTTCTCCGATATAGATTTTTATCCCCAGTGGCTTACCATTACTGCCCTTGGATATGAAAAAATTATTTCTGGAAATTCCCAGTTAAGGGGAAAAAATATCTTTATATGTGATCTTTCCTATGAGAGTTTTTCTGTTTATTGTTATAGAAATGGAAAATTTGAATATTTTAAACATACATGGATTATCCCTGGCCCTCGTGGAAAAGAGATTTCACAGGTTTTAAAAGAAGTTGAAAAGACAGCAAGTCTTGTGAGATTACCTGAAGAGGAAGATGTTGAAATATTTTTAAATTTTACCGATGAATCCTGGAAAGAAAAAATTGACAGATCTCAATATCCATTTTTAAGGCACATTAATGAGATTACGGAACTTCCAATAACCTATGGGGATTTAAACTCCTTTGCAGTGGGGTATCTTGGCCTTTATTCTAATAGGAGGTCCTTTAATTTAATTCCTAAAGAAAGAAGAGTTTTCACATCTTCAATCAGTTATATTCCCACTCTTGCCCTTGTATTGGTTTTGATAGTTTTACTTTTCCTAAATTTAACTTCTGGATATTTTCAAAAGAAGAAATATCTGGAAGAAATTGAAAGAGGTATGGCAAAGATAGAGAAAAAATATAAAAAAGTGGTTAAAATCAAGCAGAGAATTTCTGCCACAAAAGATGAGATAAATGTTTTAAACAAATTGATGATCCATCCCATTTCAAATCTTGAAGTAATAAGGGAATTAACCGAAAAGGCAGGTCCTAAAACATATATAGATAACTATAATAGAAATGTGGATATAAAACCCGCATCTCCAAAGGAAAAAAATATGAATAGTTTTTTTTATGTGAAGGATACTTTAACCATTTCTGGTTATACCGAATCAAGTTTAGATTATCAGACTCGCCTTATGGATGTTAAATTTTTCAATAGTGTTATTATGAATAGTTCTACAAAGAGTCGAAGGAATGATCTTGAGAGATTTCAATTTAAAATTGTTATTTCTGAGGAGAAAAATAAATGACGAGAAGAGAGAAAAATATTATTTACGGAGTAGGAGCATTACTGGTGTTAATACTTTTTGTGGTTTATGTTCTTATTCCATTCTTTTCAGATGTTTTTGGAATTGGAGAGAGGACCCGCAATGCAGAGAAAAGGTTTTTGAGAATGGAGAAATTGATAAAACAGCAAAATTTCCTTGTTCAGGACCTTTCAAAGGTTAAAGCGATTGAAAGTAAAATTATGAATAAACTTTATAGGGGGAATGATCCCAGTAAGATAATGCCACTTATTCACTCTTTTTTAACCAGTGTGGCCTCTAAAAATGATATAGAAGTGAGGAGACTTAACAATATCAAAAGTAATTTTGTTTTCTCGAGAAAGATTTTAAAGAAATATCCCTTTCTTAAAAATGTAGAAATGGTTGGGGTTTTAGTGGAGGCAAGGGGACGGCCAGATCAGATGTATAAATTTATTGATGAAATTGAAAAAAGCGATAAGTACCTCGAATTTAGCAATTTTTCAGTAAATGCGTGGAATAATAGACCTGATAAAACGGTTAATTTCAGGATGAATCTGTTCACCTATTTTATAAAGAATCCTCCTCGGGGTACTCCCGCTAAGAAGGGTGTGAGAAAAAACAGAAAAAAATAGGAGAGACCTATGTTTAAAAAATTGATGATAATAAATGGGATTTTACTTTTTCTAATAGTAATTATGACTCTGGCACTTTTTTATGACTGGAAGAATTGGAATGAAACCCACAATTTGCAGGTTCTTTTGAAAAAAGCCAAATCCGTAAAACCCCATATTGAAATTCCTTCTCTGTCCGGGAGGGAAGTAGTAAATAGGGGGAATGAGATTGAAAATATGGCAAATAGCAATATTTTTCATAAGGATAGGAATATAAACATTCCTCAGTCGAAAAATCCAGATATGGAAATCAGGCTTGGGAATCCCCCGGTTATAGTGGGCATATCTTCATTTGGTGAAGAAAGATATGCCCTTGTTAGACCCAAGGTGAGAACAGGTGAGATTTCAGGGATTGTTAAACTAAAAGTTGGAGATTTATGGCTTAACGATTGGAAAGTTACTGAGATAACGGATAGCGGACTTGTACTTTCTGCTGTGAACAACTCCGATGTAAAGCATAAAATTGATTTCATTAGAATGGTAAGAAAAAGGGGGGGGAGGAAAACCGTAGCCAGCGTGAAGGGGAAAGGAATAAAACATAAGAGTTTTTTTGACTTTAAGTTTGGAAAGGGGTTGATGAAAACTGCCTCTGCCAGCAGTAAATCCCTTAAAAAAGGAGGTATAAAGGTTGTGACTGGTGGTAGTAAATCCATAAAGAGTGGTACGAGAAGTGGTTTTACGGGGAGTAGAAGAGGAGGTGCAGGTGGTTTTGGTAGAGGTTCCTTTTCGAGAAATAGTTTTGGTGGAAGAATGGGATCTTATGGAGGTAGATTTGGCTCAGGTTCTTATGGAGGTATGAGGGGAAGTTATTACAACAGTGGATATGGAGGTAATATGGGTAGTTATGGAAATTATGGAGGAGGCACTTATAGGCCAAGGATACGGTAATTATATATTGAAAGTTTTGAAAATAAAGAAGGAGTTAAGATATGGTGAAGATTCAATTTGTTAGAAAAGCTCTTATTTCTTTTTTAATTTTATCTTTTTCTTTTGCTTTTCTGGGAGTAAATGTCTTTTCAACTTCAGGTACTCCGAAAAAGAAAAAGGAACCTAAACCTGTTAACAGGACTGAGTTTCAGAAGAAAATAGAAGAACTTAGAAAGAGGAGAAAGGAGTATTTGCGAAAACATCCAGAGATGAAGAGTAAGTACAGAAATATTAAGGTTCCGGCTCCAAAACCTCATAAAATGCCTGCCAGCGGGAATCCTTTTGGGGGCAAGAAGGGAAATAAAAAGGGAAATTTAAATGTGGTTAAGAACATTAAGGTTACAGGCTCTCCCAATATTGTCCCTGCTAACATTCAAAAGAGCAATAGACCGGTAACTCAGAAGACGGATATTTCAAATAAGGGTATAAAACTTCAATATAGCGATGTGGATTTGTATGATTTCATTGATATTGTTGCAGGAGTTTTGGGGTTAAACTACATTGTAGATCCTTCAGTGAGAGGTAAGGTTAATATCAACATGACAAAACCTGTTCCTAAAAATGCGCTTATGGATATTTTTGTGGATATTTTGAGAATCAACAATGCAACAGTCTTAAAGTCAGGAGATATCTATCATATAATTCCCATTCAGGCCAGCCAGACCTACCCATCCACAATTGAGAAGATAAATGTGAATAGTGAAATGCTGGGATCAGAACTTACCACCGCAGTTGTCCCCATTCAGTTTGTTGATTCTGAGCAATTATCAAAACTTCTGGATGAGTTTAAGACCCCAAAGGCGAGCATATACAATATCAAGGCTTTTAATGTTTTGATAATAACTGATTTTAAGGACAATTTGAGAAAACTCCTTGATATAATAAAACTTCTGGATACCGAGTATTTTAAAATAAATAAGATTGAACTTATACCCATTAAGTACAACAAGGCTTCCGATGTTGCAAAGGACCTTCAAACGGTATTTTTTGCTGCAGGGAAAGAAGGGGCGGTGAAGTTTGTAGCAATAGACAGGATGAATTCAATTCTCTGTTTGTGCCACTCTGAAGAAGCATTTGAAAAGATAATGGAGTGGGTGGATAAACTTGATAAACCATCTGATAGGGGGACTCAGACATTCGTTTATAAGGTTGAAAATACAACCGCTGCAAACATTGCACAGATCTTAGAACAACTCTATTCCGATATGGGGGCCCAGACCTCCTTTGTGGGTGGTGGAAATCAGGGGGGAATTGAGACGGGAATGAATGCTCCACCTCAGGGAGGACAGACGATAGCCCCGAGAATAAAGGGGACTCTTCCCCGTTCTACAGGTGTTCCAATTACGGGATTAAGTGGCAATGTGAAGATAATTACAGATGACTTGAATAACTGCCTGATAATTCAAGGGACTCAGGCAGATTACGAGTTTCTGTTAAAAACCATAAAGAAATTGGATGTTCTTCCAAGACAGGTCCTTATTGAAGTTAAGGTTCTGAGGGTTGATTTAACAGGGAGCCTTTCCGCTGGATTTAGTTCCTGGTTGGAGGCAAGAAGTGATCAGTTTCCTGCAACCCAGGGAAGTTTTACCTTTGGAGGAAATGACAGTGGCCTCACCATATCCACTGTAAGAGTTTTTGGATTGGGTGGGAGAAGAGAGGTAAAAGCAGTTTTGCACGCCCTTGAAACCGAGTCAAAAGTACAGGTTATGGAATCACCTTCAATCCTCGTTCTTGATGGACATGAGGCAAACATCAATGTTGGTAAGGAAATCCCAATTGCAACAAGCACCTTTACAAATCCCTATCTTTCGGGAAATGAGACAAATGGAGAGTACAATATAACCAATACCCAGATTCAATATAGGGCAACAGGTGTAAATCTTTCAGTTTCTCCAAGAATTAGTGCCTCTGGCATTGTAACCCTTGAAATTGCAGAAGAGGTAAGTTCACCAGGAAATAAGGATGAGGGACTTGCTGGATCTCCCCCAATTAACAGGTCCATGATTCAGACCACCATGATTGTTAAGGATGGAAATTCACTAATTATTGGGGGAATAATCAGTCAAAGTAATGAAAAAAGTAGAAGTAGCGTTCCTCTTCTTGGAAGAATTCCAATTCTGGGTTGGCTATTTAGCAGCAAATCTATTTCAAGGGCAAGAACTGAAATGCTTGTGGTGTTAACCCCCCATGTAATTGATACCATTGAGGAGGCCAAAAAGGTTTCCAAAGAGGGCATGCATGCACTAAAGCACATCAACGAGTATGTAGAAGAAGAAAAGAAAAAGGGTGAGTATGGAATTTTAGAATACATTCACAGAAGTAAAGAGATAAAACTGGAGGAAAGGAAACATTAATTTTATTTTTTCAAAGGTTTTCTTATCTTGAGGGGAGAAGATTTTCTTCTCCCTATTTTTTTATACTGAAAAAAAATAGCAACTTTTTGCCTCTTAAAAAATCTATATATCGTAGATTTGAAAAAGGTAGTGTGGAGATGTTAAGCGTTGATAGAAAATTTGGTGGAAGAAGCAAAAAAGGGCAGCGAAGATGCCATGGAGCGGTTGTATGGTCTTTTTTTGAAAAAGATTTACAACTATGTTTTCATGGTAGTTAAAGATGAGGATGAAGCAAAGGAAATTACGCAGGAAACTTTTTTTAAAGCGTTCTTTAATATAAAAAAGTTGAAAAACAACAGGTTCTTTGAACAGTGGTTATATAAGATAGCCAGGAACGAGGTCCTCCAGACGTTGAAGAGAAAAAAGAGGTTTGTGGGGGATGAAGATCTCTTTGTCAAGGAAAATGGGAAGTACCATGTTGCTGCGGTAGATATGGGGACATCTCCTGAGAAAAAGTGTCTGGATGGAGAGTTGAAGGAGATTATTGATAGGGCTATTGATCTACTTCCTCCGAAACAAAAGGAAGTTTTTGTACTGGCTGTTATTCAGAAAAAAAGTTATGCTGAAGTTTCCGAAATAGTTGGAAGATCTCTTCTCTCCGTTAAATCGGATATTTTCAGGGCCCGTTCCAGTGTGAAGGAATATATTAAAAAAAATCTTGGATTGGATAGAAATGGAAATTAAAAGAAATGAAATCTTAAAAAATCTTGATGGCAATTTTGATGATTTTATAAGGGAGAATTACACTTTTGAGGAGCCTTCTCTTTCTTTTGATGAGATAAGAGAAAAACTTACGGTAAAAACCAAAATTTCCAGAAGATATTACTATTTTAAAATTGCCGCTCTTTTCCTTTTCTTTTTGCTTGCCCTTGTCTTACTCTTTTCAGTTTATCAGAAGAGGGAGTATATTAAGAAAATAGATGAGAGTTATGCAACTGTTTTAAAGGGCGTTCAAAAGGAAAATCCCTTTGATGGTAGAGATATATTGGAAGGACTGGATTCGTCAAATCCCTTTTTGGTTGATAAACAATTCTTTAGGGAGTTTAAAAAATGAAGAAAGTATCATTTTTAATCGTCATATTTATACTATTTTCCTTTGTTTCAGTTTTTTCAGCCCATGGGGAAAAGACTGTAGATGGCGTTTTGCTCAAGAAATTAAATGTTGCAAGTACCGAGCATGACATAATACAACTCATGTTGAAAAAAGGTGAGTATGAAAAAATACCTGCCGAAATTGACAATATATTAAATCTTGAGTTGCCGTCTAAGTTTGAAAAGGCGGTGATGAAAGAAATTTTAATTGTTTCAAATGATCTCCACAAAAAGGGAGAAAATGAGATAGCCCTTTTGATAATAGATAAGGGGCTTAACTACTGTAAATCAGATGAAAATAAGGTTATACTTTTAAAGGTGAAGGCCGCCTTTTTAAAATCCATGGGAAAACTTGAAGAGGCAATAAAGGTCTTCAAAAAGGCAGTTAAACTGGAGAAGAGGAGTATAGAGAAGTAATTT
>Ga0256842_1001082_pt1 | contig 22635 bp, 32 predicted proteins | sample 4559240metaG_FD_185973 | JGI IMG/M metagenome (GOLD analysis project Ga0256842, IMG submission 185973) | Hydrothermal vent microbial communities from Guaymas Basin, Mexico - 4559-240 | ecosystem: Environmental > Aquatic > Marine > Hydrothermal vents | place: Mexico: Guaymas Basin | collected... | reverse complement strand
AGATCCAAGCCATGAGATCATAGAGCCGGCACACCAGCCTCGCCTCCTCATCCAGCTTTTCATGCAGCAGACAGGTTGACCACAGCCTCAGTATAGTTATAGCACTACGGTAGTCATTACGCTCGATGCACCTGAGGACAGCCCTGAACTCCTCAGTCCGGCCGAGCCTCTCCTTGACCTTACTAAAAACCTGTTCATATGCCTCCCAGACGGATGCGGGCACCTGCCTGACCATCTGACCCACCCCCAGTGTTAATTTAACACAGAGAGGTATTTAAGCGTTACGGCTGGCAGATGAGGCAAAAACAGATGGAGGATCACCAGAATGTATCGGTTATCGCATCATAGTTATCACCTGATGACTTGCCAGTGTAATAGATCGCAGTAGTCCTCCGCATCTGAGGCCCCAAGTAGTTGTTGCCGACCCTACCATTGAGCACCTCGTAGATCACATATGGAGGCGGGGTCATGAGGTATGTGTTGCTGTTGATATAGCACCCGATGAGGCCGGAGATGACAGGCGGTGATGGGGCAGGCGGGCCCCACAGCGGAAGCCCATATGCCTCGCCCGCCCTCCAGATGTATGCATTGTTCAGTGTGTATGTATCATTTTCAAACTCAAATTCTATCGTGCTATTGCTACCTGCTAGAAGGTCAACCACATAGTTCCGGGCAGGCGTATACCTGCCAATAGTGATCAGCAGGTTTGATGCGATCAGCCCGATGTACAGATGCGATGTATTCGTGCTGACATATATGATGCCCTGAGACATGTTCGCGATCAGACGCATGTATACTGTCGCATTCTCCGCAGCAGGCCAATCATCGAGTGAGAACAGTGATCTGAACGCATGCACACAAATGTTCTTGCCTGATATCATAGGTAGTTGTGCATTATTAGCGACAACATTCATGTAGTCCAAGACAATTGGAGAAGGCGAGTCCGCGAACATGCGCTGGATCACGAGTGTCGCCGGCAGGCCCCATGATGGGTTTGGATAGTTCGCAAATGGTTCTGACACCTGAATGTCGAGGTATGGCCCATTCCAGAAGCCGCCCCCATCGAGCACAATTGTTATCGGTGTGTTGTTGAGGTCGATCACCTTAGTCCAAGTGTACTGTTTACCATCCTCCCGAGGCTTTGCCTTGAAAAACACATAGATCACATCAATACCATTGTCAATATCAGCATTGATATCATCGATAGCATCATCGAAGTCTTCATACTTTGAACCCGGCCCGATCACATACTTCGTCAACTGTAACCCTTCATGTACGCCTAGGATGTTGCGGATGCACCTGACCGCATCCACCAGATCATTGTGATCAGAAGAGAGGACATAGTCCCCACGCTTGACGTACCTGAGCCGATTGATGATCGCATCCAGATCACTTAACGTGCTCATCACATCACCTCAGGAGCAGGCTCTCCGAGATCACAATTGACCCCCTCACGGTCGCGTCCGACGTGCCCTTGTTGGCCGCCTTGATGTACGTGTACCGCCCTTTTATCTCCACCGTCTTGGTTGTATTCGCCGGGATCTTGCAGATGGTGATCTCGCCCTCCGGTGTGTCGGCAATGATGTTAACATCACCATCTGAGGGCGCGGTGACCTCGAGGCAACCACCGCATATGTGCTTGACATCCGTGCCGAGGTCGAGGATGGTTACCGTGCTCCCGCCGCCTACGGTGGTCTCCACATACTTCTGATAGGTGTACTCGTCGGTGAAGGCATAGAGCACCACGATGAACTTCACCAGCTTGCCCGTGCCCGAGGTGGAGAGCCTCGTCTGGATGCTGAAGGTGGGGTGCCCGTAGACCCGGAGGCGGTTGAGGTACACCTTGAACTGTCTGCCGGTATACGCGGGCGATGTTGACGCATTTGATGTTGAGATCAACTGTATACCCGAGGGATGTATGTACACTTCACATGTTAGCGCATTCGTACCATCACCGACGATGCCGATGTCAACAGACATGTGTATCACAGGCTTGATGTCGGTCGGCACCATGAAGTCTACCCAGAACTCCAGTGTCTCATCGCTCACCTCAAGCTCAAACTCGCCCTCCCAGCCGAAGATTAACATGAAGCCCTTGGAGTGCGGATACAGCTCGCACGCACTGATCATGCCTATGTAGACATTCACACTGGTGGTCTGCGGGTTATAGATGAGGATATCTACCTCACTACAGCCGTGATGCGCCTCCATGAACCAGTGCACGATGAACCTCCCCCATCTGTTTGCCGGCAGCCGCAGGTTCCTCGGTAGCTTGTTGCGGGTTGCGGTTGTGTAGTATCCACCTAGCGAGATGAAGGGCAGGACATACACATCAGCATTAGCATACAGTGTGATGTACGCACAGAATGGTATGAAGTATCGCGCCTTCACGGGCACGCGCACATAGCACGTGCCACCTGCCGGGACAACTATCTTGAGGACATATGGGCTGCCTGCGCCCTCGGGCATGGGTATGCCTTCATCAGCATAGCTCACGATGGAGTAGCTCTCATAATCGCCCTCCACCTTGACATAGAGCAGATCAAACTCGTCAACCGGGTAATCAGGTTTTTTCAGAGTGAAGTCAATAGTTGAGAGGAGACGCCCGCCCGACTTGCGCACCGCATAGTCATACATGAAGCCCATCTGCTTTGCCAGTGTGTTCTCGCTCGCGCGGGTGCCGAGCTGGACATCCAGCTTGCCGGCGATCGAGGCAAGGGTGGCCTCGGTAGCCAGCCCGGCATCATTCGCACCGATGTTCACCTTTAGATTACCACTTGTGTCGAAGGTCAGCCTGTCCGTCTGAGCCTTGATGCCCTGCAGGGTGGCCTCCTTGGCCAGACCCACATCGTCAGCATTCAGGCCCACTAGCAGGTTCTTGCTCGCATCAAATGACAGGTTCGAGAGGATGGACTTGATGTCCTGCAATGTCAGCTCCTTGGCCAAGCCAACATTATCAGCATTTATCGCGGCCAGCAGGTTACCATTCTCATCAAATGTAAACTTCTGCAGTTGTGAGAGCACACTCTGGAGGGTGCCCTCCCTAGCAAGACCAACATTGTCCCCAACAATGGTGGTGCTCACACCGGTCTGGAGCTGAGAGAGGATGCTCTGGAGGGTGGCCTCTTTAGCCAAGCCTGCATTATCACCCACGATGGTGGCGTTCACGCCTGCATCAAGCCTGCTGATGATGTCCTGCATATGAGTGTCGATGCTGTTGAGTTTCTGCTCATTGCTCCTCCGCAGCCTCTCGATGACGCCTGCTAATGCCACCAAGACGCTAGACATATGTCATCACCCCCTCGATTCCTTCACGTCCACCAGTTTGCCCTCGGCATCATATATGAACTCGATGATCTTCTTCTTGCCGGTCTCGATGTCGGTGATGGTGGCCTTGATCGGCTTACCTTCATGGTCATATTCAAACTTGATGTCCAGAGGGTTCTGCTCGACCACCGGAGTCCTGAGTGTGGGCGCCTCCTCGAGCGCCTCCAGCAGGCTCTGCTTGAGCATCCTGCCGACCTCTATGCCTAATTCACGCGCCACCTGCCTTAAAATCTCTTCGTCATAACCATACATCACATACTTCATGAAGATCGCGTCCGCCTCGATCAGCAGTGCCTTACCACTGAACTTCTGCAACAGCTTTGCGATCTCCTCGGCAAAACAGATGTACCCCAGCCTGTAGTTGCCAAATATACCCCTCTCATCACAGACCCGTTTTGCTACCGCGATTGCGATGCTGATCAACTGGTGGGACTCGCCAAAGTCCTTGACCATCTGGTCATGCTTCTTTTGAAGCTTGGCATACATGATGTCCGGTCTATAGGACACCTCATAGCCTTTCTGCTTGCGCCTCTGTATGCGCTCCCACGAGGTCATCCGCCCTCACCCGCCTTCTACATGGTGCATGATCCATTTAAAGACTTCCGCAGCCCCGATTTTCGTCAAACAGTCCATATTAACATTTTAAATCATCTCATTTGAACCCCCAGATGCAGAATGTCCCATTCTTCTTCCATTTGATATCCTTGAACCCGATGTGCCTCAGGAGGCGCTCAAGTGTAACCGGATGTAACACGTGCATATGGGTCTCATCGAGTATCGCACATTTGTCATAGCAGATGACCGACTGGATGAAGATGCCACCACCGGGCACCAGCACCCTGTACGCCTCCCGCAATGCTAGGGTGTAGTCATAGATGTGTTCCAGCGTCTCCAGCATGATGACAGCATGGAAGGAAGATGCCGGGAAGAGCAGGTATGTCGGGCTCATCACATAGAACTCCGGCTCCTTGAACCGGTCTGGGAGATCCACGATATCAATACCAACATAGTCAAAGTTGATGCCCACCTTCTCCTTGATCCAGTAGTACAGATGACACTTCCATGCGCCCACATCCAGCACCCTGATCCTGCCAAACTTGCTCGCGAGGTGCAACAGGAAAGTGCGGAGATCATCCGGGTAGATCAAGATGAGGCCCCAGCCATACTTCTGCCCCGACTCTATCGCCTTGTCAATCGCGCTCCCCACCATGCTATCACCCTAGATCACCTTGCGCATGCGGAGTATTTGTATCAGTCGGTCTCCGACCGCTCTCCAGCTGTACCTCCGCCTGATGGCCTCAGCATTCTCCCGCGCCCTCGCCTTGTGCTCCTCCAGATCCTCGGCCACTTGGAGGATGATGTCTGCAGCAGCACTCACGTCAATCTCGGCACCATAGCCAGTATGCACAGGGTTGTCCGTGAACACCCTGACGAAGCCGGAGACGGGCACGGGTATGGCATACTCGATGTAATCGAGGAAACACCCCCACTTCGGCACGATGGTGGGGAGCCCACGTGCGAGAGCCTCGATAGCATTCATCTCGAAGCCCCCGCCACGTGATGGGCAGATGAGCATATCGCATATATCATAGAGATCCACAAGGTCATCCGTCCTCAGCCACCCTGCCACCTCGATCATCCTCAGCTTCCTGAGCCACTGGAGGTGCTCATCAATGATGTCCGCACGCTTGACCACGAGGATGATGTCCTTGCGCCTGCTTTGCACCAGCTTCATCACCTGATAGACCAGATCTGCACCCTTTCTGTGCCCCGAATGCCATAAAAAGAAGAGCACATACTTGAACCCCTTCTCCCTCTTGAGCTGGAGCAGTTGTCTGAGCTTCTCATGCTTCGGCTCTCTGGGCTCACGCATGAACTCCTCGCCCACACCGTGAGGCAGCACCTCGACGGGTGTCCGCACGCCCGACCTGATGTATGCATACTTCGCAAAGGTGGATGGCACTATCACCAGATCCGCATTATTCACCATGCCGGCCGCATACGTGGAGATGGCATCACTGTCGGCCACCTCAAATGCGATGAGCTTCTCGCACCGCCTGCGAAGCTCAAATAGTAATGCCCAATTGAGCTTTAACTGCAAGAAAAATGGGTGAAGAGCCACACACTCATGCACACCGAATTTGCCTGAGATTAATTGCTCCCTGAACTCCAGCTCATCAACTTCCTTGACCTCAACAACATTGCGGAGTGCCTCGACATGCCTCTTAGCCACCAGTGTGAAGCTGACAGTATGCCATTGCGGATAAACATATGTGATATTAATGGATGTACACCTCCACAGTTATATCACACTCTTTGTTAACCTTCACGTTGACCTTGTCGTTCCAGTGCACCCTGATGGTCTCCTTGTGGAGCGCGAGCCTCGGCACCGGTTGTGCCTTGTTCAAAGCACCGAACCATGTCTGGTTGGTCTCCTTGTCGGTCTTCTTGATGTAGATGATCACATCGTCCTCGGGCACCACCTGAACGGTGATCTCGGTGGGGTACTTACCGGTCGCGGCAAGCCACCATGCACCGATGTTAGCGATATCAATGTCCTCGTCAAAGATGTCATAGAAGGGCAGCACGTGCTTCTTGATCACCCTCCGGCAGTCGAAGGTCTCCAGCGCGCCCCAGATGGTGCTGCCGAGCTGGAGCAAAGCACTGGGGGTGAAGGTGGCGATACACTTGTTGTACAGCTTCTCCACCACAGTGTCCGAGACATCATAGATGCTGACCGGGTCTCCATCCTTGAGCACAGGCCTGCCTTGGACTAGCACGGCATCACTGAAGTTGCCGATGCTCGCGTTCACGATGGTGGTGTTCACACAGTCATCCGCATTCACCTTGACCGCATTGACCTCATACCACCTGAGATCCTTAGTACCTAGGCTGAACTTGGCATCCTCGGCAGGCTTGAGGGTGGTGTAGACATAACCATAGTAATCAATCACACTGGTGAGCATGAGGGCCCTGTCGATGTCGGCGCGCATGTCCTTGAGTATCTCATACAGTGTGAGGTACCAATTCTCGGTGATCGGGTCGCCCGTGCGGAGGATCACATCCTCAAGCGCGGGCATGGTGTCTGCACCTCCCTCACCACCTATGACCGCCTCCTAGCCATATATCTTTGCCTCCGGAGCCGGGCTATCCTCTTGATGATCTCGATCTCCGCGTCCTCATAGCCGAACTGCTTGAGGTCATTGAGCAGCCGGTTGAAGGTCATGTCATCGATGACACCGGCGGCATAATCACTGATCAGCTCGCTCACGTACCTCCGCACCTCGTCGACTAATGGTCTCAGGATGATGTACTTCTCCCAGATGGGCAGCTCATCCTTCGGGACACCCCGGATCTCGGCCACCTTCCTAAAGAGCTTGCGGGCCTCGGGCACCACCTCGGCCAAGGTGGCGAGCATGGTGAGCGTGGGCTCGTACACCCGCACCTCGGCCTCCACGAGGGCCCTCGCCTCATCCTCGGTGTAACCGACCTTGGTCAACTCTCTTATCGCAGTGCTGTAGTCGATCAGACCGCGTTTGAACTTATTGATGATCTCGCGTCTCTTGATAGTCCTCCATTCCCTCCACCTGTATGCCTCATATGATATCCTCACAATGTCCTTGATCAGCGCGATCTCCTCATCAGATAGATGGGCAGTCTTGCCGAACCTTTCCACCTCGGTAAGCACCTCGTCTATGCTCCTGCACCCATATTCAGCCAGTTGTGATACCCGCGATACAAATGTCCACATCCAGCTGCGTATCCTCCGCACCCTGTATACAATATTATGCATTTGGTATGCATCGAGAAGCGCCTTCAGATAGACACTATCCAGCTCAATCGGTACCTTCATCATCTGTGCATGTCCCTTGACAAATCCCTCCAGCACTTTGATACCATCATCAGCGCCTATGATATTGTCCCTCACGGCATCGCTCACGGCATCGAGGGCCACCTTGAAGACCTTTTGTGCCCGATCATAATCATGCCGCAATATGAGCAGCTTCCGCTCACCATCGAGGAACTTCACAGTATACTCTTTCCCAAGTATCTTCACCTTAGTAAGGTTCTGCAGTATCTGATCCACTTTCTCCGGCTTCAGCGCACCAAGCTCGTAGAGGTTGAGCACACCAGTCCTCGCGTATGTGCGCTCCTCCGCCAATGCGTTCATGCACTCCGCAACCGTGATCAGGTCGACCCACTTGAAGTGCATGCCACGTGCGAGGACAATGCCCTTCAGCTCCTCATCTGTGATCAGACCCCACTTGTACATCCACCTCGCATCAATCCTCTGGGGTATGTCGGCCATCATCTCGGCCATGATCATCTGGTCGGAGACCTTCTGCATGGTGCCCGCCCTGTCATCACCCTTGAACCAACTGATATCACAGTAGTCCTGCCACTTCAGGTATTTCTTTAATGCATATTCAACATCTGCTGACTTGACACCTGCTTGGATTAGTGGTTGATACCACAGGAACTCCTTGATAGTGGTGCCATGCTGGGATAACCACTCGTGCGCCTTCACCCGGCAGTAGAACTCCCACAACCTATCAAGAGATGGATACTTGAAGTGTAGAAGATAGTATGCGTATGCCTGATGCGGGGGCACACCGTGCAGGGCCATGCATTTGATGAAGTCCTCCGGCCTGAGGAAGATGTCCTTGACCATGAACCGGCAGAGGTCTGACACGCTTGGCATCCGCCACCTGAGGCCCAGCCTGATGAACGCCTTCTCCTTGATCTCTTCGCCGAACATCTTGAGCGCCCTCGTCTCCAGCTCAACTGACTGCTCGCTCAGTATCACATCTGCGAAACTCTTGTGGTAGCCGCGAGACATCACCACCCACCTCAGCTTGTTCTCATCCCACAAGCCCCTGTTGAGCAGCTCGATCGCCTCATTAATGGTGGGCACCTCAGCCCAAGTGATATGGGCCAAGATGCCGCGCGCTAGGATCTCGGTCGGCTTCATGAGCATCCAGAACATCAGATCCTCCAACATCTCCCTGCCGACCCTTACAATATTCTTGCCGAGTTCCCTGAGCCACTCAGCCTTGAGGCTCCCGCCATACCCTTCCGCCTCCACATGCGTCTCGATGATGTCGGCCACGCCCTGTATTGCATAACCGATTGCCATCACAGGTATTGATTGGCGAAGTGTTGCTTCTATCACTGTGTCCATCGCTATCTTGAATGCTGTAGGTGGAGTGCCCGGCCCTAACCATGTTGGCACTACTTTGTCGATAGTCCCGAATAATGCTGATATCGGGTATGCAGTCTTCCTGATGAATGCTTCGATCACACTTTCAAACTTTGACTTAATCCAGTCGATGAGGCCCGGAGACCGATGAAAAGCCGCGCTCCATAGTGGCTCCAGCACATGCTCGCCGATCCATGTGATCAACCCTCTTAGCGATCCCCAGACGGTCTTCGCGATATCAACCGCCTTCGTGCGGATGAATGCCCAGATGCTTATTATCTTCTCTTTGAGCTCTTCAATTTTGAGGAGTCCCGTCACCATGTTCAGGAAATTCCTGAGATCTAACCATGCTCCCCTGAGCACCTCATATATGTGAATCAATGGATTGACGAATCCGGTGAGCACCCTGTGCACGTCAACAATCGCAAGCCGCAACTTTTCATAAATATCCCTAAAGAAATTGGTGGTCTTCTGCCAGAACTCGGTAAATGTTTCGATGAACCCTTCAATTGCACCCTTGACCCTGACCCACACCTCTTCAGGAATCCCGGTGACCGCGTTCAACAGCGTCGCAAAGCCAGTCTTAATATGCATGTAGATCTGTGTTACATACGAACCGATAGTACTTATAGCATTATGGATAGCGGATGAAATATGCTGAAACACATTACGTATCCATGTCATCGCACTACCTATGTACTCCCTTACAATGCCAATAACCCTCGTTATCTTTTCATATACTATATTCAAAGCATTTGTAAAGGCACTTTTCAGCCTTGTAGTAATATTCGTTATAGTATTCATAGCGGACTGCAGACCAGATGATACTGTATTTATGATACTTGTGGTAAACCTCTGCAACCTCGTGCTGAGATCCCAGAATACTGACTCCAGCTTCGAGGAAAGCGATGCGAATGCATCCTTTATCTTAGACCACAATGAATCGAGCACGGTACCGATGTGAGTCTTAATCGTGTTCTTGGCATCCTCGATCCAGTCCACTATCTCATCATGGAGCCACTTGATGAGCTGCCCGAGCGGGTCGGTGAGGCCTCCGAGCCAGTACTTCTGGATCTCAAATGGTATATCATCCCAAGTGAACCGGTCAAGTGGTCTGACCTCATCTATGCATTGGACAAATATCTCAACCGGAATGTCTTGGATCACATTATCCCCCATGATCCCACCTCACAATTGTTCTATATGAAGTGGTGGAGAGGGCGGAGAGGGTATCGTGGGCATGCCCCGCTTGAGCTGACTCTTCACCGCCTTGTAGTGGTTCACCACCTCGGTCAGCTTCTCCCTGATCTTCTCCTCATCAGTCTCGGTGTCCTCGATCCAGAAGTGGGCCACAGGTGTAACCATGTCATAGTCAATGATGCGGTAGGCCACGAGGTACGCCTTGCCGCGCGGCCTCCGGTAAGGCATCACCTCGATGATCTCAACTGTAACACCCTTGATATTGAACCTCTGACCATCACGCAGCATGGGCTCACCAGACGAAAAGCGCGGGGAGAGGCTATAAAAATTTCGGATTAAGCCCTACAAATGTATGCCTCACTCTGCCCTGATCTCATTCAGGTCGTCAATTATCGCAGCAATGCGCTTGGCGCATCTGAAAACCGGACACTCGTCCCTCCTCTCGCAGTCGCATCGCGCCACCTTGAAGACCAGCTTGGAGCACTCGCTCACCAGCTCCCTCATCAGTGCCGCGATCCTCTTGCTCTTCTCATCCTCCTGCGCCCCAGTCTGAGGCCTCACAGCCTGCGGAGACGACACGGTCGGAGGCGCGGCAGGTGGCACAGATGGTGGTGCGGGCGGTGCGACGGCCGAAGTGCCAGCAGGCTTCACACCCTCCTTCACACCTTCAGGGCTCGGAGCCGACATATTATCTCCCTCAGTATGCTCTCATCACATCCCATCCTTTTATACTTTGCGATCAGGTCATCATCTGTGATCTTCACCTTATACGTCTTGAATCTGCGGTGCCCCATATGCATGAGATACACATACTCCCTCGCAAAGCTGTAGTATGCACCACGCATGAAGTGCACCACACCGTGCTTATCCAGCACCTCGCGCACAACCTTCGTGATGTATCCGAGCTTTATCTGGTGTCCACCACCTTTGATGTGCATCCGGTCAATACGGTATAGCCAAAATGTGGCCTGCCATGTGGGCTCAGTCCAACTGTGGAACTTCTTGATGGTCTCCTCCAGATAGTCCGAGGTCTCCTTGGTCGGCCTCAGGAACTCATGCGAGACCCGCGCATACCCCACTCTGGCAAACCCGACATAATGCTCGTAGACAGTATATGCCTTACATTTGACGGGCGTCTTGAAGTCTTGTATTGACCGTACAGTGATCTCGGTGAAAGGTGAGCCCGTCTTGACCACCTTGGAGAGGCCCACGATGGCAAACCCCACTCGGGAGTCATCTCTGATCTTGGCCTCCACAATGGGGATGATCTCGATCAACGCCTTAACATAATCCTCCCTGCACCCCTTGTTCATCAACATCTGTACAAAGTTCTCCAGATGCTTGAGGAATGCCTCGCCCCGCACATTGGGCTCGGGTATGTCCTTCTTGGTATGCTTGTACCTCGCATCCCACACCAGCCTCTCCAGCTCACTATCTGTCAGCTCAACAGGATCATACACTGATTTATCATACTTTGAGATGTCATACTGTGCTTTCATCGGCACCTTGTACTTCAAGATGTTCTTCAGGAAGTCAAACTTGTGCCAGTCAAACTGCTCGAAGTCCAAGTGCAACGAGAGGTTTAGATACATGTCAAGCAGAAACCTGAACAGTATGTTGAAACTATCTGACAGCCTCAGCAGATCCCATATGGACTTCCACCTGTAATGGGCTATCAGTACACCGTCAGGTGATGCCATATTATGCAGATACCTCAGCTTGCGTACAAGTGGGGACTTATCATATCGCACAGGCATGTCAGATCCCCAGATGCCTCAACAGTCTTTGGTACACCACATGATAGTCCCAGTTCTGTGCATGCTCATTAGCCTTCCTGCAATATTCCTCATACTCCTCCCTACTGTTATAGTACACATCAATTGCATAATTGATCATATCTGCTAACCACTCTGGGTCATACAGATGGAAGACCCAGTACTGTGACATTGTAGGCTTCGCAGTTCTTCGCTCGGCAAACGGGAAGACAAAGTTGAACTCCTTGCTACTGAACTCATCGAGTGGAGGCATCCAACAGTGGATGACAGGTGTCCCGACCGCGTTGGCCTCCAGCACGGGGATTCCGAATCCCTCGCATACACTTGGAAAGATCAGGTAGTCCACAGCACACATTAACTCCAACACCTTGTAGTGGGGCATACTGCCAAAACCACTGTGTATCTTCACGCATTTAAGCTCTAGCAGTTCAGCCGGTGGAGTATTGATGTGTAATAGCACCAAGAATTTACCACTCCACTTCTCCTCAACAATTTTTAGTGCATTTGCCAGCAATTTCAGCCCCTTCCTCGGGTCATTCCGACAGTTGACTAGCAGGATACACCTGTCCCCATATTGTTGCTTCAACCTTTGCTTCAGCCTCTGCTTCATCTTGAACAGCCTGTAGCACAGCATCCAGTCCACAGCATGGTGAACCACATCAATGACCTTCAATCCTGCCATCCTCAGACATTCGGCAGTAAATCTGGAGTTAGCGATGTATTCCAGCTTGGTCAGGTTGGTGTGCATTATGCCTTCCTTGGCCGGGACACCTTCAACTGTTACATAGACTGCCTTGGGTATATTTGTATAAAGGTATACAGGCACAACATCATTGAGGAATTCGACACAACAGACCCTGAACCATAGTAATGCGTGCGGTTTCTCCATCCACAACTGTGGTATTGTGATCTCATGTACCATCTTGCATATGTGGCCCTTCTCTTTGATCAATCTCGCTATAAGCTCCATCTGATTGATGATCGACACCGCCCTGAGTGGTGATGCCAGAACTAGCTTCGCATCCGGTGATGTGGTGTCCTGCATCTGGAGACTAACATATGTGGAGAGTGCCACGATTTACACCCAGAAGTGTTGAAAGACAAAAGGGGGTAAAAAAGCTTGCGAGAGTTGCCCTGCTACGTGCCCGGGCTATGTGCTAGACGCCCTAGTACGCGGTCGCGCCGATGACAACGAGGATTATCTTGTCGAGGATCTCTGGGTCGAGGCCGAGAGCGGTGAACTTGGCCTTCTCAGCAGTGGCGATCTTGCGCAGGGCGAGGCCGCTGTTGTGGCCCTTGGCCCGGATGAGGGCCCTAGCGAAGTTCAGGTACGGGATGCGGAAGTTGCCGATGACACCATAGTCATCCAGTATCTCGCGCACCTTGTCCTCGACATCAGTGAGCACCTTCTGCATCTCTTCCTGCCCTGCCTCCATGAGGCCCTTCTTGGCCTCGAACTTGGCTCTGACCACATCGGGTATTACGCCCGCCTTGTACGCCTCAATCCTCTTGTCATAGCTCCTATAGGGCATCCGGCACCACCGTGCCATATGCCCGCGTCAGGTACTTTTATATCCCCTCATTCACATGTGGGTAGGGTAGGGGGGAGGTAGGCATGGGGGAGGCCCCACACCAGATGATCCCCCAGTCTGCCGAGATCAATGCGGACACCTTGGAGGAATTGGTGGCAGAGGAAGAGAGACGGACGAGGAGAACCAAGGCACTTGAGATCCTCCAAAGGGCCCTCCGCTACCTCGATGGCTATCTGCCCGACTATGACATCAAGATTGACCGCAAGGTCTATGATGACCACGTGGAGGTAACCATCGTGATCAGGTGGTGATAACAGATGCAAATGCATATGAAACGGGCCGGAGGCGGGAAACACCGTGATGAACCACTATCACTAAGAGAGAGGCTCAAGTATGCATTGCTCATAAGGGTCTACACACTGGTGTATGGTGCTAATGGGTACTACAAATGGCTCGCTAAGGTGATCAAAGATGTGTTATACAAGTATAATGCACCACCGCAGACCTATCCAGTATACTTCGATGCGGTCATCGAGATGCTAATCACATTAATCATGAAGGAACTGGAGAAAGCTGCACCGGACATTGCCAAGGAGATCTATACGGATGCTGGGAAACAGCAGCACATGATTCATGCAGTCTAGCTGCACCTGTATACCATGTTTTGTTTTAAATCATCATGCATGGGCCGGAGGCCCTAATAATAATAATAATCGGGTGTGTTAATTTACCTTAGTATGCTCATGTGCTAATAATCACCTACATCATCATCCTCAGGCCATAGCACTATCTCCCTGACCTCGCATATGTGTCCGGTACCACAGAATCTGATCTCCAGCTCCGCACTCCCACTGATGATATCAGTGCTGATATGCCTATGAATCCAGAAGATCTCCCATGCCTTTTGGAGGATCACTCTGGTCATCGCAGGGTTCTTGGTCATGTCAAAGTCGGTTACCACAGTGTAGACATGCCATACACCTGTTTCATCATGAATGGATTCATATAGTATGCTGGCAATGTGCCTGTCCCTTACGATGACCAGTGCTTTACTATACTTCCTGTCAACATAGCCCGGGTCATTAAACCTGATGATAAAGGTCATCAGACCATTGAACCTAGCGCACCTGTATAGCTTCTCGATCATCTCCTCATGATCAATTAATATATGGTACATACCAACTGCATTCCCAGCGATGAAGTGGTTGAATACAGACAGATAGTTGAGAACATCACCAAACTGGGGGTCGGGTATGGGTTCCCTCTCCAAAAGATCATCATAACCATAGAAGTGTGGGTAGTGGCAGGCTCTGATCCACACCCTGACCATCTGACTCACCCCCAGTGTTAATTTAATACAGGGGGTATTTAAGCGTTCCGGCTCATGTGTGAGGCTTATGTGGTCTGAACCGCAGTGTCTTGATGGTGTAGTCGGACAGTGTCATCCCCACAGGCTTGAAGTCCAGCTCCACCTCCAGTTCAAACTCGCAATCATCCATGTCCATCTGTAGATACCGCAATAGTGTGCTGCATGTGTTTGTATGTCTTATGTCCTCCCATAACATTGTCAGGTTATCAAACAGATCCAGCATCAGTTGCTTGAAGCATCTGTGGATCGGTGGATCGATGACCATGATGTAGCCCCTGCTGCCATCCCTCCAAGGCGGGAGCCTTATCATCGAGATCCTGCCGTCAGGTGTGTAGACCACCTCAACATAGCCATCCTCGATCTCCACACTTGGGATGATGTCATAGTAGGCGTCATTGTCCTCGTCAATCGCATGGAGCATCCTGAAGTAGATCCTAACCATCTGCTTCTCCCTCCTCACTGCATGACCTCATTGAGGAGGTACTCAACAGCCTTTATCAGGCGTCTGTAAGCCTCCTTGTCATCAGGGTTTTTGACGAGGCGGTCGCACAGGCCGAAGATGTCCATGATCACGTGCATCGGCAGGTTGAGCCTCTTGCTCACGGTGAACAACCTGCTCTTGAACTTCCATATGAACTTGGGGTCAGCCCTATTCCTCTTTAGGAGCTGGAAATCGTTGTATATCCTCATGCGGTAATACACCATCTTGGGCACCATCACAGTGGTCTCCGCCTTGGCGGCCATCTGACTCACCCGAGAGATAAATTAACACAGGGGGTATTTAAGTGTTTCGACACACTGTGCATATAACATATGTTAGGAATATAGAAGGGAGAGTGTAATCACTTCCGGCCATTGCTGTTCTTAATATGCTTCTTGATGTCATCGACCGCATCATTAGTTTCATTGTAGAGCATGTGTTTGAGGTACCACTGGATCTCCTCGATTATCTTTGCCTCCTTGACATAGCCCTCCATCATGAGCGTCTTGCGGATGCTCTCCATGAAGTCGAGGGCCATCTTGTGGTACTTCCTGCCCCTCCTGTAGCCGAGCCAGTAGAGGATGATAGCTACCATGAAGGGGATCACATGATCCAGCAGGAGGAAGACCAGATCACCGGGCATGTTTATCACCACCATTGTTTAGCACGAACCGGTATATGAAGTTTACCCTCTCCTCCAGACGCGCCACACGGATGTAGATCTCATCAATTGTTTGTTTCATCTTGGGGATCTCATTTGTAGAGTTCTCCAGCTTGTCCACCTTGATCGCTAGGTGTTCCATGCGAGAATGCAGCTTTGCAATGCGGTCGAGGATGTATGTCAGCAACATGACCACGATACCTGCGACGATCTGTGGTATAGCCACATTTATCAGCGAGTCCCATGCCATGCATCATCACCTACCATAAAGGGTGTGTGTCCCGCATATAAGCCTAGTGGGGCGTCCGACCGTTAGGTTTAAATACCCTGAGATAAATTATCTCGAGCGGTGATCCCGGGTATGAGCGAGGAAATAGAGCTTGAGGAGGCCGCCTCCAGCACACAAGAGATGGACATCCTCACCGCATGGTTAACCAAGAGCAACCCCAGAGTTCCCATCGTCATACAGGGTGAGTCAGGTGCGAAGGTGCTTGGCTTCCTGAGGTTCGTTCAGGCTAAGGGCAAGATACGCATCGGGCGCAGGGAGAATGCCGAGGTGCGCGAGGGGTACTGCTGCGGGATAGAACTGGTCATCCGTAAGGACATGTTTGGTGAGTACAAGAAGCATAAGGTCAAGAGCACAGAGAAATACTATCATCTGCGGATTCAGATGTTAGATCCAGACCGCCTCCAACTCTTGGCCGAGCGCCTCCGCATCATGGCCGAGAATTTGCGGTTGAAGACAGTGCTGGAGCAGATGGGCGCCAAGCCCAAGAGCACCGGCAAGGCCGAGGCCAAGCAGAAGGCCGAGGAAGACTTCGAGCTTGAGCGTGAGTGAGGTGATATAAATGATAATAACGGTTGATAGGATCAAAATGGCCGAGGGTCTGTACATCCAGCCATATGCGGAGATCAGAGATGGAGAGACGAGACTCATGGTGCGCGTCATCCTAAGGTACCTCGACGGTGAGAGCGACTACTTTGATATCACTGTTGAAGAGTTCAATAATGCGGTGAAGCTAGCACAGGATGCGATAGGCCTGCTGAAAAGGCTTTCCGACCAACTGAAGGAGATGACTGCCAAGAAATAACGGTTTTTTAACCCCTTCATATGCTCCATGTGTAGCTGGGGGTGAGAGGTGTGGCAAAGCTGTATGAGGTGTTGGAGCCGCATATGATAGACGTGAGTGAACCGGTTCCAGAGGGCCTGACCAGAGAGGTATACTACACCATCAAGGTACAGTTCAAGGGTGACATGAACAAGGTGGTCGAGGCGTGGAGGCTCGGCAACACGCCCAACCTAGCGAAGCTGAAGTATACATTTGAAAAGAAGGCGGTGCAGATATGGCTATTCCAGCCCAAGAGCTTCGACATATTGGCCGATGGCATAAAGCTCGCGGTGCCTAATGGCTATACGTTATACATTAGCAAGGACAAACTGATGAACACCAGTGTGGATGACCTCGTCAACATTTGCAGCAACTATGTCCTAGCACAGGTCAAGTGCGAGAGCAAGAAGGCGTGGGCGCTCAAGGTGCAGATCCTCAAGGCCAAGGAGGACATGGAGACCGCAAAGCAGATCTGCGAGCAGGTGCCGCCCATCTTGGCCCTCACCGCAGGCCTCGGCTGGCAGATCAACTGGGAGCTGGTGCGCCTCAGCCTAGTGCGGTTCACCGGCAATATCAAGCTCTTCGGTGATGGTATCATCCCCATCATACAACTCACATTGCGCGGGACAGGGAAGACCACGCATGCCATATGGTGCCAAGAGGTGCTCGGTTATGGCTATGTGAGCAAGATCCCCACGCTCGCGAGGCTCATCATGGATGCCAGAACCGGCCAGTTCGGCCTCGTCTACAAGAACGGCATCATCTTCGACGAGTTCACCGACCTCAGCACTCTGGACAAGGCGAGAGCGCAGGAGATCATCGACGTGATCAAGACTGGCCTATCACATGGAATCTGGACTAGAGAGACCGCTACACCGAGGGCGGTGTCCCCGGTGGTGGAGAAGTATCTACCATTCATATGGTATGGAAACTGTGACGAGGAACCGATGGATGCAAGACAGTGGCTGGTGCAATGGTTGCGGAGACAGGTGGGCATACAGGGAGCCGATGCGGTGGCTGACCGCTTCGCTATCATTGACGTGGTAACACACCTCCATCCACAGGTGGCCTCGATGCTGACCTTCAAGTGCCTCAGGGCATCGGTGATGCGGGGCATCCTCGCATATGTGAGACGGCAGGCGGAGTCCAAGCCGCTCGACGAGTACATGAAGGAGAGCACATTGCAGGGCAGGCAGAAGCTCTATGCCGTCAGGGTCAGGGCAGTGTTCGAGGCACTCCTCAGCACCCCAGAGGACAGGGTGGTGTTCGACCAAAAAGAGGTTGACGAGATAGTTGCAAAGAACTACTGGGGCGAGGTTGAGGACTTCATCAGGGAGGTGGTGAAGGCATATGTCTGACGGCTCCAAGCTGCTGGTGAGGTGCCCGGTCTGCGGGAAGATCGGGACGCCGCATGCCATTGCTAATCACTTCAGCAAGTGCCACCCTGCCGAGTACCAGCTCTGTCTCCAGTATGGCAAGAAGTATAAGGTCGGCTGGCTATGCAGGCTGTGTGGCAAGGACTTCCTCTTCATCACCAGCCTCTACGTGCACATCGTGAAAGAACATCTGGGCGAGGACATCGAGAACCACATTAACATACTGCCTGAGAGGCAAAAAGAAGAGATAAAAGAGTCTGAGACGATGAACATAGTGAGGGAATGAACTATGATCGAGGACAGATGGATCAGGCATGCGGGCGACTTCGCGCTCGGCAAGTGCGTCTTCATCGGGCTGGTGCGCACCATCATCAATGAAATCATCAAGCTGATGCTGAGCAAGGATATGATGGATGTCAGCATATCGTCGGCCAGCAGTCACAAGCAGAATGTGGTGGCCATCATGGTTGGCAACCTGCTGACGGTCATAGACGTGCAGTTGTACTATGGTGATGGATGGATCGTCGCGGTGGGCCTAAAGATCTTCGCGCCGCCTGCCAACAAGAAGGACGAGGAGACGGTGAGGGAGGTGATCAGCATGATTGAAAACATATGCAGCCAGTATGGACTCAGCAAGATCAAGTGATCCTGCCCACCCACTACTTTTATTTGTCCCCTGTCTTGTTTTTTCATATGGTGATGATATATGCGGCCATATGTTGAGGTGTGGAAGTTTAGTGCGAGGGATGGCGACGAGAAAGAGGCGTTAAGTGTCGCGATATTCCACGAGACCTTTAAATGTGTGAGCAGTGAGATCATAGAGTTCCTCTCAAATGTGAGGGGCAGGTGTATTGTGAGGGCTCTGCCGCTCGTGCGTCTGGTCATCCTGCCGGACTTCGGCATCATTGTGGTGCTCTACATGCTCAGATGGGAGATGAATACTGTGCGGTGTGCCATAGTGCGCGAGAGACCATTGAGGGGCAAGGTGGAGAGGTTGCTGTGGTGGCTCATACGCGGTGTCCTGACCTCGATGCTGATGGAGAGGGAGGCGTGAACGCATATGCAGCATCATGTGAGCGAGGGCCTCATCTATCAACTCTTCAGGCAGATGCTCAAGGAGGAGCTGAGGATCAGCAAGCCTGATGAAATCCATGTGAGCGAGGTCGTCGGCTGCCTCCGCAAGGCATACTATTACCGCAAGTATGGAGACCCATTGTACCTGAGTCATCTGGCTGATACAAAGTGTGTGATCCTAGGCTTGGGCATTGCTATGCATAGGGGCCTCCAGATGCAGTTCATCAGGCTGGGGTACAGGGTCGAGGTGCCTGTGGGCGTCACCATTGAGTCCGAGGACGGTGCCTTCACCCTCGTGGGGACACCTGATGTGGTCGGTAGGGATCATATCATAGAGCTGAAGACGGTGAACAAGATACCCGAGAGGCCATATGACCATCACGTGATGCAACTGAATGCTTATCTGTGGATGACCAACAGAGAAACCGGGTATATTGTTTATGTCTGCAAGAAGGACGGCAGCGTCAAGGTACATATGATCCTCAGGCGCGAGAAGCTGTGGAGGAAGACCATAGAGCGTGCCAAGCTGCTATATCACTGCCTGAAGCACGACATCGTGCCGCCACCGGAGTACTCCCATCTGTGCAAATATTGTGAGTTCGCATTCAGATGCAGGGAGGACGGTGATGACTTCTCGCTGGAGGGCTAGGCATGTGTGATTGGGACTTCATATATGCGTGGCTGGCATATCTTATCATCGTCTACATCTGGTATATGATTTTCCTGTGGTTGCGGTGCAGGCCCGACCCCTGACTCATCTGTATTATCATCAGTGGCGGGCGAAAGGCAAAAATAGCCTGTTGTTATAAATTATAACAGGTGATAGGCTATGTGCGCACTGGTGGAGATGCGGAGGTCTCTGATCGAGGAAATTCTGGTCAGGATTTTTGACATTGCTGTGCAGAAGGCGAATGAGACGGGCAGGCTGCAGATGCGGATACTGCTGAGACCGATACTGCGCGAGGTGACCGGGTTGGACTTCAGGAGGCTCGCGCCGCGCGCCAAGCGAAGGCTGCTAGGCATCATTGATTCGATTGATTGCTTCAGGGTGAGGAAGACAGACCGCACGTGGTATGTCTACGTGGACTTCCTGAATACTATCTATCGTGGGCAGCCGCCGACAAATGGTAAGGCGAAGTACATCACGGTGGGGAGTAATGATGTTGATGAGATTGTCGTGGTCGCGATGGACAAGATCATCGAGGCGGTCAATACCAGCATCGGAAACATCGTGAGGATCAAGCTGAAGCATATGCTGCCGCAGAAGTATTGTTTCATTAACAAGGTTGGAGTGGTGCAGCCGGTCGCTGTTGCCATCGTACTATTGAAGGATGTACTGGAGGAGATGGGCTTCAGGGTCGTCAAGAGCACGCATAACTATGCTGTGGAGATAGATAAGGCACGGCTGTATGAGGAAATACTGAAGGATATACAGAGTGTCGGTTAATCTGACCGAAGCATTTTTAAACCCCCATTTGAAAGACAGCACATGGTGATCGGATATGCCCAAGCGGGTCGGGAAGACTGAGGAGAAGCCTGTTGAGGAGACTAAGCCTACTGAGGCGGCCACCGAGACCAGAGATCCAGTTGTGGAGCACCTCAAAACAATCGGTGTCCTCGACGCATGGTTCGTGGCCGAAGACCCCATTTCCTCTCCGATGAGCTTCTATGTTGCAATTGTCGTCCCCAAGCGTGCCAAGGAGAAGGTGCCGATACCGGCAATCGTCAAGGCTAACAAGAACAGCGGGTACGTGCGGGCAATGATACCGATACCTCCATCTGTCCTCCCCAAGATCGAGGAGGCGCTCAGGGAGGCCATCGTCAAGTGCGATGCCTACCGCACCAAGGTCGCAGAGATGGAGAAGGAACTGAAGGTTAAACAGCTGCTTGCTAAGTTAGACAAGGAGGAGATCGAGATCCTCAAAAAGGCGCTGAACAACCTCTAGGCCCATCTGACCATCCATCTGTTTTTTACTCATTTGTTTTTCGTCAGAATGAACATTATGGATGCAGACATCAGCCGGAACCTGCCATGAGACCAAAACACTTAAATACCCCCTGTGTTAAATTAACAGATGGTGATCACAGTGGCCAAGGTGGTCATCGAGGTGGTGTGGGTTGATCATGGTTGTGAGAGCGAGGCTTTCATTAAGGGGAAGACATATCCGCTTAGGCGACTCTTCAGATGGTTTGGCTTCAGGTGGAACCCGAGGCGCAGGGTGTGGGAGGCGAATCCCCTGCTCATTGACGGGCTTGTTGACGTGCTTGTGAGGGGCATCAGGCTGAGGCTGGTCAGGCACTTCACGGTGTGCCCTTCCTTGAGGGACATCATGGAGTTGGGCTACACCGAGCACAGGGAGGTTTATGTCCTCGAGTTCGCCGATGAAAAGGTGGTGGAGGCCAAGGTGGACGAGTTCATCATGAGGGCCAAGGAGGGGGGATGGGATGCGGAGGCAGATGAGGCGCGGGCCTCAGGTGGAGATGGTCAAGGTCTCGGTCTGGCTGCCGAAGCACATGGTGAGGAGCATTGAGGAGCTTGTGTATAGGGGCGTTTTCATCAACAAGAGCGAGGCGATACGGTATGCGTTGACCAAGATGCTGTTGATGTATGATGATGTGCTCAGGGAGTATAGGCGTAGTATGATCTGTGCATGAGACATAATCTTTTTAAGCCCTCAGTCAAAACATTCATTTGGGGTGAGATAATGCGTGGGCACCTCCCCCTGATTGTAATGATAGCAGTGTGGGTACTGTGTACAGTCATTGGTGTGGTCATATCATATGCCAGCAGGCAGCCACTCTGGCTATGTGTATTACCCGCATTTGGACTCGGGTTTTTGTGGGGTGTGGCCGTCGCCCTACATGTGGACTATATCATGTGTAGGCCTCAGAAGCCTGATGATCTTAAGCGCACGGTCATAGGTGCATATGCATCTGTGACCATCCTGACATTGCTCCTGCTGGTGCTGTTGCTACCATTCCCTGTTAACTACGTTGCTTTCCTCATCACTGCATTCATTGGTAGTGTGGTCATGGAGACCATCGCCAATGCACCGTAACACTTAAATACCCCCATGTGTTAAATTATCAAGTGGGGGGCGGTACAGATGGAGGATATCAGTTGCGAGATATGCGGGAAGAAAATGAATGAGCCAGAAGTTAAATTGAATGTGGGCAAGCACAGAGAGGTGCCGCTGTGCAAGGAGTGTTACAAACGTTTTATGAATGTTCGGCAGGAGATCCTGACGATGATAGGACGCAAGTGCCTATACAAGCATTTACAGCCATACATGTTTAAGCGAGTCGTCGTCTATTCTGTTGAATGGCTGGAGCAATACCTTAATAAGCATACTGCACTGGTCTCCGGGATTACTGAGGATGCCTCCGTCGTTCTCGGTTACTTAAATGTCCGGGCCATCACCTTCTATGCCTTCCCGAGGAACCCGATGCAGCCGGTGCTCGAGGTGGTCATTCCATATGAGGTAATCCTAGTGGAGGCGAAGCGCCGTTATCTTGATGGAGGATCGTGAC
>Ga0256842_1001081_pt1 | contig 22635 bp, 7 predicted proteins | sample 4559240metaG_FD_185973 | JGI IMG/M metagenome (GOLD analysis project Ga0256842, IMG submission 185973) | Hydrothermal vent microbial communities from Guaymas Basin, Mexico - 4559-240 | ecosystem: Environmental > Aquatic > Marine > Hydrothermal vents | place: Mexico: Guaymas Basin | collected... | reverse complement strand
CTCTATCGCTCCATATACAGGAATTCCTGAGAAATCGAATTTTAGTATCGGATATGTATTTTTTAGTGGTGTTGGATTTTTGCCAATGTAGGTATCTGAGAAGAGTTTTTCAAACTCATCCTTTGCAAGGATGTCATAGTAATATTCAAGCATTGAAAGAAATAGGGATTTGCCAAACTTTCTGGGACGAAGGAAGAATAGATACCTTGAACCTAAATTTTCTATTTTTTTTATGAATTTTGTCTTGTCAATAAAATAATAGTTGTCCTTTTTGAGAAGTTTGTAATTTCCAATTCCATAGGGTATCTTTTTCATATTTTAAATTATAACAGAAATTTTAGGGTTATAAGAAATTTTTTTATGATGTTGAACAAACAAGTAAATTGAGGGGAAAATAAAATAGTGCCAGACAAAAAAGTTTTTTTCTTTCTTCTCTATAAACCCATGGTGGAATTATGTGGGGGTATTTCTGCCTGACACCTTTTTCCAAGGATCAGGCTCGTCCCCTACTTTTTTATTTACTCTTACTTACATGTCTTACTTATCTTACTTTTCTACCTGATACCTTTTCATTCTCTATAAAAAATTTTTTATTAAATTCCCACAATAAAAAATCAAAAAACTACTTTAGAAATTAGAGGTAAATTATCTCTAAAAATAAAAAGATAATTTACCTCCATATATGTAAACCTAAAACATTTTAGAAGAAAGATAATATTTCAATAACTCCACATCACCAATATTTACTTCTCCATCTTCATTTAAATCAAACCTATCAACATCATTGGTTGTGGATATATTTCCAACAATGTAATTTGCAAGTTCATAGAGGTCCACAATATTTATTTTACCATCCCCATTTACATCCAGATTAACTACTCTTCCACTTTCATCCCCTATTCCACCCGGAGACCAGTGATAGATATCTCTCGTGGTAAATCTACCCGTAGCTTCATTATTTGAAGAATTGAAATCATTTATTAAATCATCATAGATAACCCCGCTGTAATGATAATCTCTTCTATCCATAGGAATCAACCTAAGCACAAAAAAGTACATATCTCCAACCATAAGTTCAGGAATAAAAAATTGTGGATAAAAGACATCTACTCCATATCCATCCCAATTTACGAAATTTACACTTCCATCGATGAAAAATTCTCCCATTACAGAATAGGCAGGATCCTGCCCATTGTTTTTTACTTCAAAGTAAACCTCAATTTCTTCCCCCACCACTGGCAGGTAATTACCCACTGACGTAAATATTGCCAGATCGCTATTTGATTTTTTCCCCATATGAAAACAGCACTCACTGTTATTATTAGACATATCAATATCAGTTGGATACACATAGTAGGCATTACTACTAAAACATCTACACCCATCACTACTTCCAACAACCTGTATACACTTTAATGTTATACTTGCTTCATTGCCATGTAAAAGCGATAAAACTCTCCACTCTCTAATTTGTGTATTAAAGGTTCCATCACCATCCACTGAAACCACATCCAGTTCAGGTGGGATTCCTGTTGCCACTCTGATTTCATTCGCATCTCCCTCCCCAACATTTGACAGTTTAAAGGTGACGAAAATTGGTTGCCCAACATATGGACATCTCTTGTCCACACTACTTTCCAAACTAACATCACATCCAAGAATTGTTCCACTCACGCTGTCCTCATCGTTGTTTGGATTTACGTCATTCTGATCCACATTCTGAATGGATGCGGTATTTGTAAAATCAGTAAGGTCATTAAACCTTATCCTGATCACGAGGAGGGCGTAATCCCCAACACCCATATCACCTACCGTCCACACACCACTTCCAGCATCATATGTCCCCTGAGTTGAAGTGTATGAGACAAAACTCACACCTGATGGAAGTATATCACTTACAACAACTCCTGTTGCATCTGCTGGTCCAAAGTTTACAGTCTTAACCACAAAATCAGCCTCAGTTCCAAGAATTGGTTCACCACTCAGATACTTGTCCACACCAAGGTCCAGTTCATTTCCACTGCCATTTACAACAGCAGAAGAAGAATTATTGCTCTGGTCAATATCCTCTTCATCCACATTTAAGACTGATGCAATATTTATCACTTCACCACCCCCATTTATCCTCACCCTCAAATCCAATCTTGCAAATTCGTCAGGACAGAGGGTGCCTATTATAAATTCCCCCGTTGAGGGATTATAACTTCCCACTGTGGTGCCAAAATCCACCAGACTAACATTCATAGGCACCTCATCCAGAACAACCACTCCATGGGCACACACATTTCCAAGATTTCTCACAACAACGTGAAATGTAAACTCATCTTCGCTTGACGCATTTTCAACAGAGGAAATCTTTGAAACCGCAATGTCAACAAATTCCCCAATGCCTATTGGGGCAGTATCAGAGTTGTTTGCATAGTCCCTCTCAAGGGTATCACTTGTAACAAGTGAATAGTTCTCATAAAATCCCTCTTCCTCAACCCTTACACTTATTGTGAGTTGAGCAGAATCTCCAGGATTGAGATTTCCCACACTCCAAACACCACTTCCATCGTCATAGGATCCAGTTGTAACAGAAGAGGAAATATAGGTAAAAATTCCGGGCAATAAAATGTCCTCAACCCTTACATTTTCTGCTTCAACCAGTCCATTATTTTCTACCCTTATGGTAAAGGTTATTTCATCCCCCACATTGGGGCTTGAATTGTCAACACTTTTCTCAAGAACCAGATCTGTTACTTCCCTCACATCTGTATATTCATCATCACTGTTATTTGAAAAATCGCCATCGGAAGTATCGGAAGAAACAGTGGCACTGTTTAAAATTGTGCCCGTGGTCGAAAGTGATACAGTTCCCTTTAAAAGTACTGTTATGCTATCACCACTTGCAACCACACCAAGATTTACACTCCCACTCCAGGGCTGCCAGGTATTTCCACCATCTGTTGAATATTCTGGATTTTCAACATCAGTTGGAACATCATCTGAAATCTGGACATTTCTGGCATCACTTGGACCTGCATTGTGAACCACAAGTGTGTATACAAGTTCTTCACCAGCCCTCACGGGATCGGGATTGTCAGATTTAGTTATGCTGAGGTCAGCTGAGGTATTGACTGTTGTATCCTCATCATCGCTGTTATTATCTGAATTGGGATCGGTGGTTGTTGAAGAAACAGTAGCAACATTGTGTAGATGCGTGCCATCCAAAGTGGATGGATCTACCACTCCCCTTATCAAAACCTGTACACTTCCACCACTGTTTATAGTTCCAAGACTTACACTCCCTGTCCAACCACTCCAGTTTGAACCCCCATCAAGAGAGTATTCAGGATTTTGAATTTCAGATGGCATGGTATCACTTAATTCCACATTTTGTGCATCGCTGGGACCACCATTTGTTATTGTTATTGTGTAGGTTATCTCATCTCCAGCAAGCACTGGATCCGAAGAATCTGTTTTTAGAACACTTAGATCCGCAGAAGTATTCACTGTGGTATCCGCTGAAGATGTGTTATTCGTCGTATCCTGATCACTTGTATCACTTGAGACTGTGGCACTATTTGTTAGGTGAATCCCATCCGGCGTTGACGATAAAACAGTTCCCCTTATGACAATACCCACATTTCCACCGGCTGAAATATCTCCGAGATTTAAACTTCCAGTCCAGGGATGCCATGTGGAACCACCATCTGTTGAATATTCTGGATTTTCAACCTGAGATGGGAGTGAATCGCTCACCACCACATTCAAAGCCCCATTTGGACCGCCATTTGAAACAGTTATCGTATAAGTAAGGATATTTCCGGCAATTACAGGATCTGGAGAATCTGACTTTGTAATGCTGAGATCTGCAATTAAATCAAGTGGAGTCGTGGCGGTATCACTCACAGAAATTCCACCATCGGCAGTGGCTGTGGCTGTGTTTGTAATTTCACTGGTTCCATCGGGAACACTATAGTCAATTAAGACCCTGAACTGTACGATGACAATTTCACCTGGATTTAGATTTCCAATGTTCACCTCTATTGGATTCTCTGAAATGACCACACCCTTACTTGTTGTTATGGAACCATAGACAAGGGTGGTATGCTGTGGAATTTGATCGCTGAGATGCACATTGGTAGCATGAGAAGAACCAGTGTTTTCTATTACAATTGTATATCTCAACTCATCTCCCGGATTAACTTCTCCAGGCACATTATTATCTTCAAAAACTTCCCAGGACTTATCTACTACAACATTTGGAGAGCCACCTATTCCAGGGACAACTGCACTAAATTCCGTTGGCTGCTCTCCATCCGAAGGATCACCATTTCCATCTGAGTTTATTGGCTGTGTCTCGTCAGAATCTGCAATCCCCTGATTCACATAGGTTCTTTCCTGAGGTGGAGCTGTCCAGGAATCTATCACCACCTGAAAGTAGATATACTCAGTATCTCCCGGCGCAATCGTCATTCCGGAGAGGGAGACACTATTTCCCGCTATATTTAAAGCACCACTCGAGACATAGGAAGTGCCATTGTATGTTAATCCAGAAGGAATTGTATCGACAAAGGAAACTTCCGTCAAAAATTCACTTCCACTATTTTCAAACAACACCCAGTAGGTCATAATATCTCCCGGAGTCACACTCCCATCTGAATCTGAATCTACACTCCACTCCACATACTTCCACACATACATTGAAGCACCACCACTTCCCCCAACAACCACATCCGTTGGCTGATCTCCATTGGTGTCATTTCCATCGGAATCCGTTGGTTCAGGTACCGTATTGTCACTATCTACAACTCCCTGATTGGAAATTATTGTCCCGGCAGGTGTTCCAGAATCTACCGTCACCTGAAATGTTATCTGAACAGTTGCACCGGAGTTCATATCCCCAATGTCAACCCTCAGTGTTGGGAGATTGCTATCATCTGTGGTTCCCACTGTTGAATTAAGGCTTCCTGCAACATAGGTGGTGTTATCAGGAACAGTATCTGTAAACACAACACCTGAAACATCCCCATTTGTATTTTCCAGATTAATTGTATAGGTAAGGGTATCACCCGGAGTCACTGTGCCACTTCCATCTGCATCAACCGTAAGGGAGACCTCCTTTGTGGCATCTATAAAAGCCGTGGTTGTGGGAATAATAGAAGCACTTGCATTTGAGCAATAATCATTTAGGGGATTTGGTATCCCACAATCATCCCCGGTTCTACCACTATCACTATTTCCATTTGCCCCGGAAATACTCTTATAAGTTAAATTTGCCCCATTAGTAAGTGGATTACCAACAACTGCATCCACATCTACCCTCGCCCTGTAGGTAAACTCCCAGACACCGTTATCGGGAGCACCAAGGGTTAAACTTGACTTTCTAAATGTGAGATTCTGTCCACTCACCGTGTAGTCAGATGAAGGCAAAGAGCAATTTACAAAGGTAAGTCCTGCTGGAAGAGTATCATTTACCTCAATGTCATAGGCATCGCTGTGACTGTTTCCAGTGTGGGACACCCTTATTGTGAAGACAACTATGTCCCCAAGAGACTGGTGATCAGGTTCAGCTGTCTTAGTTATTGTAAGATCAGGTTCCACAACATTCACAGGCAATCCCTGAATACCAGGGGTTGAAGGATCGTAGTCAAAATCCACCCTGCCCGGGGAATTGGGATCACTGCCATATTCAACATAGACACTTGATCCATCTGCAACTTCCCCATTTTTCAGTGCCACTCCATCCTGATTGGAATGGGAGTTATCAACCCTTGCAACTATTTCTATTGTGAAGTAATCATCGCTGTCATCTCCATTTGATGGGTTGTTCACATCCCCAAAGTCAAAATAGACAGTTTGACCAGAGCCAAGATTGTTGTCATAATTTGGATTTCCAAAACTCATCCCAATGTGTCCCGTCGTAATTGAGTGAGAAACATAGGTAAGTCCACCGGGCAAAGTGTCATACACCTTTACATTTGGTGTAATTCCTTCAATTACATCAACCCTTATGGTGAAGGTTACTGTCTCTCCAATGGTTGCGGTTGATTTATCAACAGTCTTGTCAATGTCTATCTCTGAGGAAACCGTGAGGGATCTGGAGGTTGACTCCTCATAGTTGTTTAAAACTGAATCGTCGTCATCATCAACATTTCCAGGTGAAGAGGAATTGTCCCTGCCACCATTCACAAGACTTGTATAACTTGCCCTTGTGGAATTTGTGAGCACCATCCCGGCAAAGACACTATCCATCAAAACTGAATCAAAGGAAATGGAAATCGTAGCACCTGAATCAATTTGAAATAGTGGCAGAGAAATTGTATCCTGGTTGTTATTTGTAGTGGATACTACAATATCCCCATCACTTAATGGCGTTGTGGTTCCATTGTGGTATACATTCCCACCACTTATTGAAATGTGGGCATTGTGTATGTGATATAGTCCATCTGGTAGAATATCCTTCCAGTCAACCTGATATGCAACTGTATGTCCGGCGTTTGAAATGTCAACCCTCCAGGAGACCGTATCTCCAGCCTCAGATCCCGTGGCTCCAGCAGTAATAACCTTGTCCATATTGAGATTTGGTTCTCCCACCCTCACGGAGTGAGAGTTTTGAACTGGACCTACTGTAATATGCTGGGTAGGATCAGATGGGTCTTCATAGGTAAGTGTGGCACTATTTGTAAGCAACACCCCACCCTGATTGCCAATCACATTCTCAACAAGGGCTCTGTAGTGAATCTCAATATTTCCACTGTTTGAAGCTGTAATTGTTCCAAAATCAAAGGTCAAAACATTGTTTCCAGAATCATAGTTAAAGAAATTTGAATTTGATTCTGTAAGGGGCGAATTCGAACTGCTCAGATTAGATGGCATCACCACATTCAACGTGCCACTTACAAATGAAAGCCCCGAGGGAAGTTGATCCTTTATAACAAAATTGTTGGTGGTTCCCTCAGGAACACCTATTGTAATTACAAATTGTGCTTCTTCTCCTATTGCATAGTAAGATTGATAGTTTTCAATATCCTTTGAAAGGGTGGGCTGACTGATTGTCACGGAGGCACTGTCCTCTACATACAAATCATTTACTCCACCATTTCCGGTTCTCTCCCCTGTTTCACTTCCCGGACTTCCCGGAGCCTCACCACCGCTACCGTAATCCCCCGGTAGGCTTGTGGCAACACAGGAAACAGTATTTGTTATGACATCCGAATAGGAGACATCGCTCTTTAGATCCGCGGTGTAGGTTATGGTTATACACTCTCCAGAATCTAATCTATCAATGGTTCCGCTTAAGGTGTTGCCGCTAAAGGAAGCATTTACAGTTGCCCCTGTGGTTCCAGTATCTATATTTGTAATCTGGGGATTTTCATAGTCAGAGGGCAAATTGTCAGTGAATCTCCAATCAAAGCCAGAGGCTCCATCTGAACCAGAAGCATTATTACATATTGTCAGAGTAAAGGTTATGGTATCGCCTCCCTGAGCGGTGGTTGGATTTGCAACCTTGTCAATTGAGGGAACAGGCTCAGCAACGTGGAGTTGCCTCTCATTGGTGTGAACATAGTGATTTACACCATCCGCATTTCTATATCTCAACCTCCCCTCATCCCTTAAGAGGGAACCGGCATTTGTAGATGCATTGTTGTTTACAACAACCTTAAATCTAAAAATGTATTCCTCTGTGGTGGAGGTATCCGTGTCAGTGTTTACAACATCCTCAAGATCAAGTCTAACATAAGAATAGTTTGTAGTAGTGCTTGTGGCAATATCAGAGTCCACGCTCACAAAGGTATTTGGAGAAGCTGAATTTATATTTCCCGGATCGGCTGAACAGGTTAGAGAAGTTGAATTCCTTGCAAGGTAAGCGCTTCCTGAAAGATAAGTTCCCCAGGAGGTACTTGATATCAAATTCCTCATCCTGTCATAAAGTCTCACGTGGTTTGTGGTACCCTGAGGAAAGGTAAACCTGATCTCAACCTCAACAACTTCTCCAACAGCAACTGGGGGATTACTATTTGCATTTGAATCCCCCGGATCCGTGAAATTCTCAGATGTTGAGAGAATTGTCTTGGAACTCGTTCCGGCATTTACAACACTTATTGTGTGTGTCCCACTTCCAGAAACTGTCCTGTCATAGGAACTGTTATTATACTCACTGTCAGATGGTGGTAGTGAATGTCCAATTACATCCGCCTTATTGGTATAACTACTTCCGGTTATCACATTGTGGGATATCTTCACTTTGAAGGTAAATGTCAAACTTCCCCCCGCTGGAATTGAGGTATCCCCATTACTGGTGTAGTTTACGCTGCATGCAGGGGAGGTGCCACTTACACTGAAGGCAAAACCCGATGGAGTTGTATCTTCAGTTACTGTTGAACAGTCATAGACAACCACGTCATCCCCATCCACATCCCCATCATTATCGGTGTCATTCAAGAGATCTGATATTGAAATCCCATAGGCGGGGCCATCTCCTGTGTTGTCCACAGTTAATGTAATGGTAACCTCCTCACCTGCCTCAACATTGGTAGATGGGGTTATATTTTTCTGGATGGTGAGGTGTGGTTCCCGTACCGTTGTTGTAGCACCATCACTCTCAGTGAAATTGGCATCCTCAGAGGAATCTCCATTGTAGTCTATTCCAAATGTGGCAGTGGCGTTGTTTAGAAGTTGAATTCCACTTCCATTTGCGGGATCGTTTTTTATCCTTACCCTAACAAGATAATTGAATTCTTTTGGTCCAGTAAATGTTCCCAGATTCCATTGAAGTGTCTGGCCATTTACTGTAGGCGAAACTGAGAAATCCCCACCATTTTGAGTCGCGGAGATGTAATCAACCCCATTTGGTAGGACATCTGTTATCTCAACATTGGTAAATGTATCCGTATTTGTAAATTTTGCAACTATGTTGTAGGTCAATTCCTCCCCCACATTAGCCTCTGTCTTATCCACACTCTTTGTAATTTGAAATCCAGCTGTATAGGCTGAGGTCTCATCGTGGGTGTAGGTGCAGATATCACTGCCACCAGAATCCTTACACATTCCATCAACCACCGCTGAATTTATAAGGGATCCCTGTCCCACTGTAGCCGACACAACAACGCTCCAACTCCCCCCTGGAGAAATGGGCCCTGAAATATTCCAGGTCCCTACATTTCCACTCCAATTTCCACCCTGATTATCTGAAATATTTGAAAAACCACTTCCAAGTGTATCCGTAAGGGTTATGTTATATGCAGGTGCATCTCCCTCATTTGTCAGGGTTATGGTCCAGGATGCCGTCCCCCCTTCAGGTACAGTCTGCTGGAGAGGAGTTATGGTTACATCGATGTCTGGCTGAGTGGGATTTATATTATCGGTTGCATTCACCGAAGATTCATTACCGCAACTATTTTGATAGTTAAAGGTAATATTGTTCTGAAGATCTGGAATTGACACATCCGGGTCATTTGAATCGTTTGAAGATGTGGTATCACAGTAAGTTCCATCCTGCTTTGCGTGAAAGGTTATGGTGAGGGTCTCCCCGGGGGCAATGAAATCCACATTGGATGAATCCCACGTGAGAGTAGAATCTCCATCATTTAAACCACTGCAATTGGGAATTCCTGAACCATGTGTGGTCCCGGCAGGAGTATTGGAAAAAGAGATGTTGCAACCACCCGAAGAATCATATACAAAACCTGAAGGCAGGTTATCCACTATGGACTGATTTATTGCAGTACCACCATTATTGGTTATCTCTATTGTAATATCTCCACCACAGGTGGTCCAGTTTGAGTGGTGAAGAGTGACTGTACTATTTGCAAGCTGAGGTTCAGTGTTTAGATTTACACTATCTTTGCTTTCCCTTCTCATGCAATCACAGTCATACTGGGCTTTTGCCTCATTTGTTGTGGGTTGTGAAGTACAGGAATTTATTGTGGTTCTATAGGTTATTGTGCAGGAATTTCCAACATCTAAATTTCCAATATTGCAGCCAGATCCAAAGAAAGATGATGAGGTGCAACCTGAACATGTGGAATTAAAACTCCCACTAACAAGAGTAACATTTGATGGAAGTGTATCGGATATTACGCAGTTAACAGCAGTATAGTCACCATTGCTGGTGTAGGTTAGTTCCCACTCAATTACATCGTTTAAGTCTCCATCCACCTCATCTTCCACCCATCCACTTCCCTTTGTAATATTCCTCCCCCTTTTTCTAATAGAGACATGGGGATTTGTAAAAGATGTAACCAAAATACTTAAAGAAGAAGTGGAATCTGGCTCCAGAGTAGAGGATTCACATGTCCTATCATATTTTAAAACAGCAGTGGATTTCTCATCTGAACCCTGGTATTGAGAGCAATTAGAAATTGACACCTGAAAATGAATTTCTATTATCCCATCTGGATCCAGGGCACGATCTCCATCACTGTTTGTGGGTAGTATACTTGAAAAATCCCAGTCAAGTGTCTGACCATTTATGGTTGGCTCAAGGGAACCAGAGGAATTTCCATATCCTGAAGTTATGGTATAGGTGGCACTATTTGAAACATAAGAAATTCCTGGAGGCAGTGTCTCTTCTATATGTATGTGGAAAATGTCAGTATCACCTGAATTTTTTCCTTTTATAGTGAAATTAGCATTTCTCAAATTACATGGATCCAATGCTTCCCCGGAGTGCTCAATAATTATAGCATCTGATGGCGGCAAGAAAACTTCTCTTGAAATATTTTCCTCCTGGCAGTGCTGAGGACTACACCAGTATAGGGAGGCTGAAAGTGTTAAATTGCTACAGGCAACAATATGCCCCTTAACTTTTAAAATAACTTCCTGATTTGGATTAAGGGTATTCCAGTGAAAAACGACACTACCATCTCCCTGACTTCCAGTAACTGAATCTGGAGCATCCCCCTTAACAACTGTGTAATCCCAGAACGTCAAACCTGAGGCAAAATTTATATTAAATTCTGCATCATTTGCCTTCCCACTCCCCTTATTTATAATCTGAACCTCAAACTCTGGATATGGGGTATAGGACATGTGGGATGGGGTCATGTTCAAAATTAAATCCGCATTTCTTAAAAGTAGCATTTCACCACCGGGGGTTCTGGATGCATTATAAATGGGAGAACCATTATCATTGTGGCATTTATCATTGTAAATCGCAGAAACATCCCAGGTTTTGGTGGAATCATCCCCATTACAATCCTTTTTCATATAAAAAGTTATGTATGGCTGAGGTCCATTTGCCTGTCTATCTGTATGGTGTCTTATATCTCCTAAATCCCAGGTATAGGTGCCATTACCGTTATCCGTGGGGTCAAAGGAAGAAATATCATTCCCATCGGGATCTTGCATATTGTGAAACTCCACAGGGTAAGAGGGATCTCCAAGTATTAAGGTGTAATGTCCAAGGGGATCAATTGTCACTGAAACATCGTAGAGATCCCAGAAAGCACTTACACATTCTCCAGTGTTGTTAAAATCTATTCTGAATTGCTTTATCTCACAGGTATCTATTGAATCTGGGGAGTTAGTAGTCCCCATTTCAAGGGAACTCTTTCCAATATGTACAAGGACGCCCTGGTCGTAATCATTATCTGTATCACACCCTGAGTTGCTATCTGGAAGCTGAATCCCTGAAAAATCCACAAATTCACAATGGCTTTCTTCAGCCTTCAGCGTAAAAGTTATACAGAGTTGAGCCCCTGTATTTGGTGCAGAAGCACCACACCCATCAAGTCCAGAAAGATCGATGGTTAGGGGATTGGTATTTGTTATTGTATAGCAACTGCTGTTATATGAAGTACCATTTACAGAAACCTCATCCACACTTACAAAACTCTGATGTGGCATGTCATCAGTGAAGATAATTCCATTCCACGAGGAAGGGGCACCAGAAGAGAAGGTAAAACAGGTGGTGTACTGAATGTTTGAACATACCTCAGCCGCTTCAACTCCATTTGGAGAATCAATGTAGTTTACAGTTTTTGAAGAATCTTGAATCACTGGATTATCTGGTTGATTTATAAAGGTAGATTGACTTGCAGTGGAAGTTGGATTTCCCTGTGAATCACCACTTCCAACGATGAGTATGGGACATCCATGACAGTCAATCCCACTACTTACGCTCACAGATAACTCATTATTGTAGTCATTTCCCGGCGCACAGGGATCTGTGGGGGCATCCATCTTTATGGTAGTAGTCCAGTTCTGTCCGGGAGAAAGGGTTATGTTGCTCCAGGTTACAGTATCCCCATTGTCAGTGCCACCCCCTGCATCTGTTATTACAAATCCTGAACTCAAGTTTGTCTGATTTCCATCGGGATAATCATCAATCACATCAAAAGTAACATCATTTGCATTGGAAGGAGCAACATAGGTAATTGTCAGGGTATATTCAAGATTAGTTTCTCCCCTATCTGCTGACCTTGGCCCACTTTTTGAAAGTACAAGCCTCGGTACACTCTGGGGATCTGGATTAAAGTCAAGGGGACCAATATAAGGAGGAGCAAATTCATGATCACATTCATCCCTATAATATGGTTGAAATACCAGATGCTGCAATCTCCGGGATAAAAAATAATCTTGAGAATGACAGGTGGATCCATCTGGATAAATATCAAAGTTAAATGCTATTGAATCCCCAGCCGAAATGTCTCCCACCTCAAATGTTGAGGTATTTGAGTTGTAGGTTGCTCCTTGAACATTTGTAACTGTCCAATCACTTAAAAGACCTATTAATTTAAGTTTAACATTTTTTGCAGGACCTTCTCCTGAAGAGTTGTCCACAACAACCGTCACCGTATTGGGACCGCAGTAAGTGATGGGAGAAGGGGGTGAAACAGTTATGTTTAACTCCGGTTTTCTAATTTCAACCGTGACGGAGGCTGTTGCCTCTCTGTGGGCACAGGTATTTTGCCCATCTGAGTAAGTTCCCTCTATTTTATTCTTCAAATCCCCCGCTTCGCAGTTTGAAACCGTGGCAGTGATTGTATAAGTCACGCTGTCTCCCGCATTTAATCTTCCCGTATTCCACGGAGAATTTAAATTGGAGGGGGCATTGGGGCCAGTTATCGAAACAAAGGTAAAGCCACTTCCAAGGGTATCTGTAAGGGTTACCCCATTTACAATATCCCCATTTCCTGTATTTTTCACCGTAATTGTCCAATTAACAGTGTCCCCAAGGTGAGCCATCTGGCTGGTTGGAGTTTTAGTGATAACAAGGGCTGGATACTTTACTTCAATGGGAGAAGAAGTGGTCTGGGCACTTCCAGACGTGGCAGTCATCGTTTCTCCACTTGTTGCATTACAGGAGGGAGCAGCCTCAAAGGAAACATTTTGTGTACCACCATTTCCGGGAACTGTAATGTTTGAATAAGTTATGGTGTTGTCTCCAGAATTGTATGTACCTCCGCCAGTGTTTGTCACAATGAAGTCAGATGGCACCTGAACCACAACCGCTACTGTCTGATCACTATCACCTGAATTTGTTATCTGAACAGCATATGAACCAGACTCACCAACGGAAAGAGATGTGGCTTCATTAACAAAAGAAAGATTTATTTGTGCAAAAGAATAAAAGGTAAAAATAAAACACCAGATTAAAAACAAAAGCCCTGCCTTTTTGTCCATTTCCTCCCTCCTATTTCAGAAAAAAGATCTGTTATATTTATATAAAATCATAAAGAAAAAGTAAAAGAAAAATTTTGGGCAGTGTAAAATTAGTTGTGTCAAAGAGGAGAAACCTCCTTTTGGAAGAAAGGGGTTAAAACTGACCTTGATTGAAAATTCCAGGAAGGTGATCATACTACGAGTGATTTAATTTTTGCCTGGATTTCAGAACTTTTTAAAAAGATGATAGAAAAAATTTTATTAGAAAAGAAGAAAAACACCTTATGAAACATCAAACAAGGTAAAGGGTTATTACAGAAGAACCCCCAAAATCATATTGGGAGAAATGGAGTTAAAAATTCTTCGCTCAAGAGATAGAGGAATTGGAGAAATTGGAAACAAACCTGAATTTTGAAAAAGTGAAAAGGTGTCAGGTAAGATTTTAGATTTGGAATTTAGGGAGAGGTGTCAGGTTAAAATAACCTCCACACAATCTCCACCATGAGTTTGTAGAAAAGAAAGAGAAAGATTTTTTCTTTCTTGTATGGCACTATTTGTTTTCATAAATCTTTAAATGGCTTTTGGGGAAGGCAAATAAGAAAAGAAATTAAAACTGGCAAGATTTAAAAATTTTTTAGCACAGACTAACAACTAAGATTGACCCCTTTTCCCTCCTATAAACCTTTGGGGAGTATTTAGGGGAGGAAGAAACAGGAGAAAAAATCGAATTCTTGCAGGAATAAAACCCTCTGGCAGAAACCAAATGATTTAAGGAAAATTCCTTTTCTTCCCTATAAGCCTTTAGAGAAGTTTAGTGGAAGCAAATAAGAAACAAATTAAAATCTGGAGAAAATCCAACTTTTTAGGTTAAAGCCCGTGATAAAGCAAAACTTTTTCCTTTTTATAACCCTTTTAGAAAATAGGTATAGACCTGAGTTTAAAAAATTAAACAGGTAAGAAAAAGGGATGAAGGGGAAAAGACATCAGGCAAAACTGAAAAACCTCTTTTTTAAAATCTCTACATAAAAATTAGAGGTTTTTCCCAAAACGAAGAGCGTACTAAAAAGTTTTTATATCTGTTTTTTTATGAAAAACCCAAAATCTGTAAGTAATTTTTAGAAAAGGATATTTTTAAAAGGGAAACGAGAAAAGATTAAGAAATGAAACCAGAAATATTCCCTGCAAAGTAAATGTTTTATGATAATTACCTTAATTAAAAATTGCTCTTTTAAAACACAGTTAAAACACTTTTCTCACATAGAAAAAGACAATTACACTATTTTTTTAATATTCAATATAACAAAACTGGCTGTGAACTATTACGGCAAAAATATCAATGTCTTATGGGAAATCTCTTCAAATATAAAATAGGCATAATTTCTTACTTTAAGAAAAAACTTTCTGCTGCGATACACAACTTTACATACTCTATCAACAATTTCGCAACTTTCATCCAAAAAAACCTATAAACCCTAAAACTAAAGTTCAATTTACAGGTGTTAACTGCCAAAACTGAATTAAGTTATCAAATAAAATTTTTCCCGGGATCTGGCAAAAAACCATCTCCATATAAAAAACATTTTACTAAAATCAAACTATTTCTTTTTTTTGGGCATGAAATACACAGAAAGGAGTCTTCCCTCCATTTTAGGTTCACCATCAACTTCTGCTATATCTTCCATGGCTGCAATTACCCTATCAATTACTTTCTTTCCAAGATCTATATGGAGCATTTCCCTTCCTCTAAAAAAGACTGAGCACTTAACCCTATTTCCCTGAGTTATAAATTTTCTCATGTTGTTTATCTTGTATTCCATATCGTGAGTATCAGTTCTGGGTCTAAACTTCACCTCTTTAACCTGAATATTTTTCTGTTTCTTCTTAGACTCCTGCAACTTCTTTTTCTGCTTATAAAGATATTTCCCATAATCCATTATTTTACAGACAGGTGGGGAAACATTAGGGGCAACTTCTACAAGATCAAGGCCTCTATCTTCAGCAATTCTCAGTGCTTCTTTAATGTCAATTACTCCAATTTGACTTCCGTCTGAATCAATTACTCTAACTTCTTTTGCTCTTATTTGAGAATTGATTCTCAATTTGTCACTCGATGAATCTCTTCTGTGCTTATTAATAAATACCTCCTGAAAATTTTTTAAAATAAAATATTAAGGCTTTATACTCTTTTTATCAATAAAATCTTTTACCATTTTAGAAAATTCCTCCAGTCCCATACTTCCCATATCTCCCTCATATCTATTTCTAACTGAGATATTTCCAGCCTTTTCTTCCCTTTCACCCACCACAAGCATATAGGGAATCTTCTGAAGTTGGGCTTCCCTTATCTTAAAGCCCACCTTCTCATTTCTATCATCTACAAAAACCCTCAGCCCCATATTCTCAAGAGTTTCCTTAACTTTAAATGCATAATTGTGAAATTTCTCACTAACAGGTATCACCCTTGCATGTTCTGGAGAAAGCCACAGAGGAAAAGCCCCACCGTAGTGTTCTATTAAAGTTCCAAAAAATCTTTCAAGAGATCCCATTATCGCCCTGTGAACCATAAAGACAAGGTGTTCCTTTGAATCTGGTCCAATATAAGTCACATTAAATCTCCTGGGCAAGGTAAAGTCAAACTGTACAGTTGAACACTGCCACTTTCTTCCAAGAGAATCTATCAACTTAAAATCTATCTTAGGTCCGTAAAAAACCGCTTCCCCTTCCATTCTTGTGAATTTAATATTTCTCTTTTCCATAGCCTTTATTAAACTGTTTTCAGCAAGTTCCCATTCATCATCTGTTCCCGCATATTTTTCCTTATTATTTGGATCCCTTACAGAAAGTTCAACTTCATATTCATTGAAGCCAAATACATTTAACATATACTCACAGATGTCAAGGACCCCATCAATTTCATCTATTACCTGCTCAGGTGTGCAAAAGATATGCCCATCATCCTGAGTAAACCCCCTTACCCTTAACATTCCATGAAGAGTACCACTTCTTTCATATCTGTAAACAGTTCCCAGTTCAGCAAATCTTATGGGAAGTTCCCTATAACTATGTAAATGTGTTTTATAGATTAAAATATGTCCGGGACAATTCATGGGTTTAACAACATATTCTTCTTCATCAATCTTTAAAGTATACATATTCTCTTTATAGTAAGAATAGTGTCCCGACTGTTCCCACAGGGTGTGTTTTGCAATATGGGGAATATTTACAAGTTGATATCCCCTCTTTAAATGTTCTTCCTTCCAGAAGTTCTCAATTATATTTCTTATAAAACTTCCCTTTGGATGCCAGTAAACAAATCCGGCACCTGCTTCTTCATGGAAACTAAAAAGATCCAATTCTTTACCAAGTCTCCTGTGGTCCCTTTTTTTTGCCTCTTCCAGAAATTTTAGATAATTGTCAAGATCCTCCTTCTTAAAAAAGACAGTTCCATAAATTCTCTGTAATTGTTCTCTCTTCTCATCCCCCTTCCAATAGGACCCGGCAATTGAAAGCAATTTAAAGTGCTTTATATATTTTGTGGATCTAAGATGCGGCCCAAGACAAAAGTCCAGAAATTTTCCCAGTCTGAAGCAGGAAAGTTTTTCCTCTTTTCTATCTTCTATTAACTCACATTTCAATTTCTCTCCCATTTCCTCAAAAAGTTTCAGTGCCTTTTCATAATCTATCATTTCCGGCTCAAATTTCAAATTTTCCTTTGCAAGTTCCTTCATCTTCTTTTCAATTTTTTCAAGATCTTCAGGTGAAAATTTATGATCCAGTTGAAAATCGTAGTAAAAACCATCTTTTATGGCAGGACCAACCCCAAGGTGAGTTCCCGGAAAAAGTTCTGTAACCGCAAGAGCCATTAAATGGGCAGTACTGTGTCTTAAAATTTCAAGGGCCTCCTGAGAGTCCTTTTCAATTTTTTTAATTTCGCCTTCTCTTGTGATAATTTCAATCATTTTTATCTCCATATATAAAAAAAATGGTAGGTGCGAGCGGACTTGAACCGCTGACCTCTTCCGCGTCAAGGAAGTGCTCTCCCAGCTGAGCTACGCACCTACACGAATATAGTAAATAGCAAAAAAACCTTGAATTGTCAAGGAGAAAGGCATCAACAATAAAATTTAATATCAAAGAAAATCAAAACATGTTAAAATGTTTTTCCATTATGAAGAAATTTTGGGAAAAATATTGTCTAAATATTTCAATAATATTTTTTTTGATCACAACTATCTTGCTAATTTACCTTTCATTTAATCTATGTGAAAGACACCTTATCTATGCACTTGATGACGCATATATCCACATGGCAATTGCAAAAAATTTTGCATCAAATGGAGTTTGGGGAATAACAAGGTATGGATTTACTTCAACATCTTCATCAATTTTATGGACACTTTTAATTTCCTTAACTTATCTAATATTTGGGGTAAACGAATTTTCTCCACTAATCCTAAATCTCACTGTGGCTATACTTTTAATTTTTACACTGTACAAAATTTTAAAATCTGAAAACTTAAAAGAAAAATATATATTGCTTACCATTATCACAATAATCTTGCTTACCCCATTATATCCTTTGATTTTATCAGGACAGGAGCATCTCCTTCAAATATTAATAGACCTACTTTTTATATACTACGCCTCAAAAACCACCACAGAGGAAAACATAAAATATGAAAAACACCTAATAATTCTTTCTCCCTTTCTGACCTCAATAAGGTATGAAGGTCTATTTATACTATTTGTGGTATCTTTTATCTTTTTCACAATTCACAAAAAAAGGACTCTTGCCACAAAAATTTTTCTAATGGGACTTTTACCAATTATCATCTATGGAATTATTTCCATCTCAAATGGTTGGGCCTTCTTACCAAACTCAATTTTAATGAAAGGGAACTCCCCAAAAATAGAAAGCCTGAAAGATATTTTTACTTATTCTCTTTCATGGCTGAAAACTCTCATCACAGCCCCTCAACTTCTGATGGTCACATTAATAATTCTCATATGCGCCATTTTACTGAGAAGGGAAAAAAGGGAACTTGTCCTTTTTACAATTTTCTTACCTGTAATAATTTTGCACGCCCAATTTTCAAGAACAGGATGGCTTTATAGATATGAAGCCTATTTAATGGCCATTTCTATTTTCATAACCGCAATTTATTTAGAGAAAATATCCACTATAAAAATCTCAACAAGAGGAAAAAGTGTTCTTATAACGCTAATTACTATATTTTCAATACTTTTACTATTTAGGGGAATATATGGAACAAGAAGGGCAATATTTGCCACAAAAAACATATATGAGCAGCAGTATCAAATGGGACTTTTTCTCAAAGAGTTTTATTCAAAAAAGCCAGTTGCATTAAACGACATAGGAGCGGCAAATTTTCTTGCCGACATTAAATGTGTGGACCTCTGTGGCCTTGCAAACATGAAAGTCAAAATAATCTCAAACAAACACATATATACACTTATCAACCTTGAAGAATTAATTTCAAAAAATGAAGTGGAAATTGCCATAATCTTTAAAAAATGGTTTAAAAAAGGTATTCCACATGACTGGATAGAGGTGGGAAGCTGGAAAATTAAAAATAACGTAATCTGTGGAGATGATAAAATAACCTTTTTTGGCATAGGCTCAAAAAACGCTAAAATACTTATAAAAAATTTAAAAAAATTTAAGGACAAACTACCATCAGATGTAATCCAATCCGGAATCTACATAAATTAATAAAAAATATTACCTCAAAAAATAATATCAACTGTATCTGGCAAACATTTTATCAGGAAAAGCTTGAATTCTTAGGTTATAACTGAAATATAGGATAAATATTAAAACATACCCAAACTTCCGTGTCTGAGGAATTATAACAGAGAAAATACTTATTCACTAACCATCTCTTCAAATTTCACAACTTTTTTGGGACTATTTTAATAAATCTTATTTACTGGATACAAAAATTTTTAAATCCTCCACGGTTTAGATTTGGTGTGAGAAAGTGTAAAAAGAGATGGACAAACCTGACCTGTAGAATAAAGTAGACATTTTTCTTTTCAAAAGCCATTAAATGGATATACGTGGAGGTATATGGCAACAGACAAGAGAAAATTAAATTCTGGCGAGGATATAGAATGTGTTTAAAAGGTGTCAGTCCAATAAAAGTTATTGCCAGACATTGATGTTATAATTTATGGAAAAAGGTACTGATGAACTTTTTTTCATCTTTTCCATTCTTCTAAATTCAACTCAATACTATTTCGGAGAATAGAAAACTCAATTTTTACTTCCCCTTTTTCTGTTGACAAAAAATCTCCATTCTGTTAACTTTTTAATTAAAATTTTCAAAAAATATTAAAAATTAATGGAGGATTAAGTGGAAGAAAAAAACCTGAAATACACACCCCTTACAGAGGAACACATTAAACTTAAGGCAAAGATGGTTCCCTTTGCAGGATACCTGATGCCGGTTCAATATGAATCTGCACTAAATGAACACTTAGCGGTAAGAGAAAGCGTTGGGATATTTGATGTATCTCACATGGGAGAAATATTCATAGAGGGAGAAGATGCCTTAAGTCTCGTTCAGAAACTTACTTGCAATAATGCGAAGAAATTAAAGGAAAATCAAATCCAGTATTCTGCACTCACATATCCAGAAGGCACCTTTGTGGATGACTTACTTGTATACAAATTCAATGAAAATAAGTTTATGCTGTGTGTTAACGCCGCAAACAGGGAAAAGGACTACAAATGGATTTTAGAACATAAAGAGGGAAATGTTTCCGTAGAAGATAGAAGTGATTCCTACACACAAATTGCAATACAGGGACCAGATGCAATAAAGACCCTCCAACCCCTTGTGGATGTTGATCTGTCTCAGATAAAATACTACTGGTTTAAAATGGGAAAGGTTTTAGGAGTGGATGCAATTATTTCAAGGACAGGATATACAGGAGAAGATGGTTTTGAAATATATTTTTCGCCTGAAAAAGCCCCCGAGATCTGGAATGCACTTCTTGAAGAAGGGAAAAAATTTAACATCAAACCATGTGGACTTGCCGCAAGAAATACCTTAAGGCTTGAAGCAAAAATGGCACTTTATGGAAATGACATTGATGATAAGCACACGGTGCTTGAGGCAGATCTTGGCTGGATCTGTAAACTTAAAAAGGGTGATTTTATTGGAAGAGATGCCCTTTTAAAGCAGAAGGAAGAAGGGATTAAAATTAAATTGGTGGGATTTGAAGTACTCTCAAAGATACCTGTGAGGGATCACTACCCCATATACATTGATGGAAAAGAGGTATCCTACGTTACAAGTGGCAGTTATGCACCCTTTTTAAAGAAAAACATTGGACTTACATATCTACCCATTGAAAAATGTGAAATTGGAACAAAGTTTCAAATAAAAGTGAGAAATAAATTTGTGGATGCGGTGGTTGTTGAAACACCGTTTTATAAAAGAGAAAAAAAATAATTTTTTTGGAGGTTAAAATATGTTTCCAAAGGATTTACTCTATACAAAAAGTCATGAGTGGGTTAAGGTTGAAGGAGATGAAGCTATAATTGGAATAACATCATATGCCCAGGAGGAATTGGGTGATATTGTGTATGTGGATTTTTCAAATATTTATGAAGATGGTGAATTTTCAACTGAAGAAATAGAAAAGGAAGAAACCATCTGCTCAATTGAATCGGTTAAGGCGGTTTCAGATGTCTACGCTCCAATAACTATAACCCCAACTGAGATAAACCCTGAACTTGAGGACACTCCTGAAATAGTTAATAGTGACCCTTATGGAAAGGGATGGCTATTAAAGGGAAAAATTGTCAAAAAAGAAGAACTAAATGAACTCCTTTCGGCAGAGGACTATGAAAAATTTGTTGAAGAAGAAAAGAATAAATAATGAACTACATTCCAAATAGTAAAGAAGATATAAAAAAAATGCTTGAGACGGTCGGTGTCTCAAGTATAGATGAACTCTTTAAACCTCTGCCGGAGGAAATTCTTCTAAAGGAAAATTTAAAAATTCCAGAAGGACTATCTGATCAAGAAATAGAGGATTACTTTAGAAAAAGGGCGAATGAAAATTTAAAATCCCTCAAATCAATTTCTTTTTTAGGTGGTGGAAGTTATGACCACTATGTGCCAGCAATTGTGGACTACGTCTCTTCTATGCCACAGTTTTATACCGCTTACACGCCATATCAACCTGAAGTAAGTCAGGGAACACTTCAGGCAATTTTTGAATATCAGACGTTAATTTGCCAGTTGACGGGAATGGATGTTACAAACGCCTCCATGTACGATGGAGCAACTGCCTTCACTGAGGCAGTACTTATGGCAAATAGAATAAGAAAAGGTGAAAGGGTATTACTTTCCCCATACATAAACCCCTTTTACATCGAGGTGCTCAAAACCTACACAAAAAACTACTCCATAAAACTCGAATTTTTAGAGAGAAATGAAAGCGGGAAAATAGATATATCAGAACTCAAGGAAAAACTGGATAAAGATGTATTTTGCTTTGCATTTCAAACACCAAATTTTTTGGGAATAGTTGAAGATGTTGAGGAAATTTCAAAAATCGTAAAGGAAAATTCAAAGGCAATTTTAGTCCAGACTTTCACAGAGGCCTTATCCCTTGCCTTACTTACTCCCCCCGGAGAAAATGGGGTTGACATTGTGGCAGGTGAGGGGCAGTCCTTTGGTTTAAAATTAAACTATGGTGGTCCCTATTTAGGAATCTTTTCCACAAAAAATTCATATGTTAGAAAGATGCCTGGAAGGATTGTGGGAGAAACCGTCGATGAAGATGGAAAAAGGGGATTTGTCTTGACCCTTTCAACAAGAGAACAACACATAAAAAGGGAGAAGGCAACCTCAAACATCTGCACCAACAATGGACTCTGTGCCCTTATGGCAACCGTATACCTACTCTGGGCTGGAAGGGAAGGACTTAGAAAAATTGCAGAGAGAAATGTATACCTTTCACATCTCTTTCTTGAAAAACTTGAGGAAAGAACTCCAATAAAGA